>ERZ842401.4135-NODE-4135-length-17207-cov-10.551714_pt1 | contig 17207 bp, 9 predicted proteins | sample MGYA00521270_ERZ842401 | MGnify/ENA primary metagenome ERZ842401 (study PRJEB31892, sample SAMEA3878208) | bioreactor metagenome | biome: Moose rumen | place: Sweden | collected 2011-10 | study: EMG produced TPA metagenomics assembly of the PRJEB12797 data set...
AATTTATCACTCCTACAACTTTTTTAACACTTTTCTTATACCGAACTCACGTTAAGTAAATATGGTTTATCAATCTTGTTTACTTTATATGTGATACTTGGTGCTTCGCTTTTTTCCTGCTCTGAACATGGCGTGGATCCCTTATTGGAAAAGGCCGGTCACTATCTACCTGCATATCCCGATAGTGCAGATTCTGTGCTTAGGTCAATTATGGATTATAAAAAACTAAACGATAGCGACAAGGCACTTTACGGATTGCTAAGGACATATACAGACAACCGCCTTCATAAAGCAATAAAAAGCGATTCTCTCATTCGTCCTGCATATCTTTATTACTTGGACAAGTCAGATGGTGGAGAAACCGACGACAGTACTTTAATTAGCAGATATGCATCCAGTTGCTATTATCTGGGACTCTACTATTCTAATTGTGACAGCATTAAACAATGCGAGGACTTGATGCGACAATCAATTAAGTTTTCTGAAAAGTGTCATGACTGGCACACTTGCTATTTGTCACATTGTATATTAGGTGTACAGATGCTTTGGAGTGATCCTGAATATTCACTTTACCTTTTTAAAAAAGCTTTGACTACATATAATAAAATAGATGATGATGAGAATAATAAAGCTTTAATACTAATTAAAATTGCCAGTGCTTATACTGTGATGTCAGATTTTGAAAATGCATTAGATTGCTATCATGGTGCACTAAACATCTGCGAAAAGAATAATTATTCTAAAACAAGAAATGAGATATACATGGGGATTTCTGGCTTATATTGGCATGAGGGTGTTTTCGACAAAGCCATTGAATATGCCCGTAAAGGTATCGCAACTGCAGAAGGTGCAACTCTTGCAAATTCTCAACTTTCATTAGTGCGATGCTATATAGATGCCGATTCTCTTTCTGCAGCACGAAATATGATTGGTCAAGTGTGTCTTGATACAAGTGATTATATCAACAAATATCTCAAACAACGTTATCTTACTGACATATCATTATGCACAAATGATTACAAGAGTTTATCTGAGTCCATTGATTCAGCATATCAATGTATGGAGGACAGGTTCTTCCATTTAGAGCGGGAAAGGGCGGAATATTGTAAGAATTTCATAGATGAATTATCACAAAAGGAACTCCTAAAGGAAAAACACGAGCGAAAGATAAGGACAATCTCATTTTTTATATTGCTTTTTTGTTTATTTTCCTTTTTTTTATTCCTTTGGTTGAGATATAGATATATTAATGAAAAACAGAAACGTTTAAATTTCATAACAAACCAGCGCTTGCAGCATTCAATCCTATTAAACGAGAAATATGAGGCAGAAAAATTGATACAAAATCAGAAAGAGATTATACAAAAGAAAACCTCTCAGATATGTACCATACAGAGGCATTTGTTAAATCGGTTAGAAAAACATAATGCTATTTCGTATGATATGACAAATCTGTCTGACAAATTGTGGAGGGATATGGAGGAGCTTCTTAATGAAACGGATAATGACTTTGTAAAAACCTTAAAGAGTAGTCACCCGGATATTAAAGATGATGATGTACGGCTATGTATGCTAATCAAGTTGAAAGAGACCAACAACATGATTGGAATGATTTTTGGAATAACTCCATCAGCCGTAAAGAAAAGAAAGGCGGTGATAAAAAAAACAATTTTCAACGTTTTTGACCCCCATATATCTTTGGAGGATATAATTGAAAATATGTGAATTACTGAGCGTCCTGTCTGAATCTAACAAGTGTCCCTTACCTCAAACATGTAACTATTAAGCTGAAGTATATGTACATTCAATCATCCTGTATATCAATGTTTTGGAGTGTTGAATGTTGCTCTGTTGATGGATATTGTTAAAAATTGTTAAGATTAGTGCGTTTTCAGGCTCTTTCCACCACTAAAAAGTTAAAATATTAATAGACTTTTTATTTTAACAACTGATTTTCAGTTGCTTATAAAGCTAATACAGGGTTTGCAAATTTCCACCCCCTTAAATTATAAAGTAATTTGTTTAAAAGGTATTTTTGTAAAAAATAATTATTTATTGTTAAACTTTTTACACAAATTACGTATGAAAAAACTTGTCGTACTTATTTTATTATTAATTTCATCATCATGTGAAATTATAATTGCTCAAAACAATGAAGAAAAACCAAAGATTGTATTAACCCCTTTTCCGGGGACTTCCAGCAACCCTACAGGTCTAAATGATATTTTACCTGTTATAGAGGCTGAATTCGATTCGCATGAATTGATCTTATCTGTTACCAACTATTTTGGTTATTCAGATATATTGATTTTAAAATCTCCTAATCATAATGTTATGTATGATGAAAATGAGTATATATCCGACTCTTCTCCTTTGTCTATAGACATTTCATCATTTCAACCTGGAGTATATGTAATTATTGTATCCATTGATTCAGGCGAGATGTATACAGGTGAGTTGATCATATGATTTTTGTTTATTAATATTATTTAGCAAAATGTACTGTAGTATGGTTCATTATCTTTAACTTTGTCCGTAAATATACCGTAATAATTATTTCAGAAGGTAAAAGTTGTTTCATTGTGTTTCACAGGTCAATTATGTTATTTTATTGAATTGTTTTTTTGATAGAACTTAAAATCTTTGTTAATAACACGTTAGACTAAAAATTTACATAAAATGGTATTAAATGTCAGAAACATGAAACACTTTGAAACAAATAAAATTTGGAGAAAAATACATTTGTTATTATTTTTGCATCGAAAAACAATCTATATCATTAATTTCTAAATCTTTATAATTATGAAAAGAATCATATTCATATTTGTATGCATACTTACATCATGCATATTTATCACATCTTGTTCAGATGATGATATTACATCTGTTAATAATGAGAAAACTTTATCAATTAATGAAAATCATTATGTTAGTTATGAAGACGCATTGAAAGCTGCATTGTCTGTCATTAACGGCAACCAACCCAAAGTAAATGGAGGACGAAAAGCCCCTAAGAAGACACGTAATTCAGTATCGGATTATTATGAATACACATATAATGATTCTGACAGTTCAAATGTAAGGTTCCATGTATTTAATTTTGATGGCAATGAGGGTTTTGTCCTTGTTTCGGCCGACAATCGCACTACCCCAATATTCGCATATTCTGATAATGGGACTCTTGACATAGATCAATCTATGAAAAACACTTCATTTAAAGAGTACATGGAAGATTTGGTGAAGTATTATAAATATCAGACTCGCGAACGTCCGCTACCTTTCATTGAAGTGCCAGATACATTTCTAGCTCCAACATTATGGCATGGAGAATGGTATCGCGCAAGAATTGTTAATGATACGATTACAACCGGACCGCTTATTAGCGCAACATGGAATCAAACTTTTCCATATAATTATTATTGTCCTGCTGTTGATACCGATAACCCGCATTATTATTATGCTTTAAACGGAAGAGCCGCTGTAGGATGTGTTCCTGTGGCTATTGGACAGATCATGTCATACCATGAATTTCCATCTAGCTACAATAATGTAAGTTTCGACTGGAACTTAATCAAACATTCTGATTATTACCTATTCAATGATACATCAGCATATAGTCTGGAAACTGCAAAACTACTCCGCCAAACAGGGATTTGCGCTAATGTTGTTTACGGATATTCTTCTTCGTCAAACTTCAACAAGGCAAAAGCCGCATTTACAAATCTTGGATATAATTATTCTTACTCTAACTTTAGTCAATCAACCGTGTTGAGCTCTGTCCAGAATCGTCTACCTGTTTATATAAGAGGCGAAGATTCGGATGATGAAGGACACGCATGGGTGATCGACGGAATCAGTATATACCGTCAGACTGTTTATTACTATACTTATAATTACCCTTATACGTATTGCTTCAATGAAATAACAGACACAAACTATTTCCATTGCAATTGGGGCTGGGGTGGTTTATCCAATGGATTTTATCTTTCACCGTTTAGTGTGGATGACGATGGCGGTTATCACGACAGAAAGATAATATATAATATTCTTCCAAATGTTTGACCATTAGTGAGACATATATATACTCTACTTTAATGAATTATATTTAAAAACTGAGTATTTTTTTGTTAAAAATTGTGAATCGTATATTTTATAAGCTATAAATACAGTATATTTACAAAACATAAACTTTTTTAGTTTTTATGTTTTTGTCCTTGAATATAAGGATATGAGATATCTAAAATAAATCCAGAATAATAACACATAAAATCAAAGAACAATGGGAAAGACATATTTTATTTTATCAGTTTGCATTTTGTTTGCACTGTCGTCATGCACCAGTGACGACAATGAAGGCGGTACTCAGAAAAACCTTACGATTAAAGGTTATAAGAACAAGAACCTTTCGCTCGAGATCGTAGAAGACGGCACCCCGGATTTCAACTCTTCGGATTATAAATCTTCAGAGATCAGCAAGGAAGAACGTGATTTTATTGACAATATGAACAGATTCTCTATAGATTTGTTCCGGTCAGTAGCTGCAGCCGACTTGAAGAACGGTGGCAACACCTTTGTTTCGGGCTACAGCGTCGAGCAGGTTCTGGGCATGATAGCCAACGGCGCCGCCGGCACGTCGCTTAGCGAGATTCTGTCGGTATTCGGTTCAGGCTCGGTTGAGAGTTTCAATGCTTGCAACAAGATTTTGTCGAATCAATTGGATAAGAACAAGGGTAAAATCCGCATGGACATAGCCAATGCCATCTGGATGCAGAACAGCGGGAATATCCTCAGGAGTTTCGTGTCGAATGTAACCAACTATTACGATGCAGATATCTATGCCCATGATTTCACATCGTCTGATGCCGGCCGCACTATAAACCGCTGGTGTTCCGACAAGACTGATGGAATGATAGACCGGCTGTTTGAAGATGGTTCGTTGCCTTACAGCCTCCTGTTTACAAATGCACTTTATTTCAAGTCGGACTGGAGCTACAAGTTCGACAAGAAACTCACGGCAAAGGACAAATTCACCAATTCCGACAAAAGTACATCTGATGTAGAAATGATGAGATGGAAGGACCTGTTATATCTGAATTATGCTAATCTTGAAAACATGAATGTGGTCAGCATTCCTTATAAAGGCAATTTCAGCATGGCCGTAGGCCTGCCTGATGAGGGTGTCGACATAAGCGAGTGCATCTCTTCATTCAACTCGGAAAATTGGGAGAAGATACTTGAAGGTTTCAAAACAAATACCAAGGAATACAAGTTTGACGTGGTATTTCCTAAATTCGACATGTCGTCGGACTTCTATCTAACTGGTAGCCTCATGTCGCAGGGTATAGTCAGTGTATTCGGCGATGAAGCCGACCTGTCCCGTATCTCATCGGATAATAAGTCGATAGGTGTAGTACGCCAGGTGACAAGGCTTAAGATCAACGAGGACGGAGCAGAGGCAGCTGCTGTGACAGTGGGAGGCGATGTTTCCGCTAATCCTCATTGGGGGGAGAAAGTGGAATTCCGTCTTGACCGCCCGTTCATTCTCGCGATCTATGACAACACCACCAATGCCATATTGTTCTTGGGAAGCATAAACAAACTGTAGGTTAGTAGACAAGTTGTTTTTTGAAATTCGGTATTTTTCTAATTAACGTGAGTTCGACGAATTTTAGGATAGGGTAAGTAGGTTCTCTACAGCTCTTTCCATATAGACGCATGGCGTCTTTTGATAATTCATTCCTCACACGAATGTTCATGAATGCCCACAAATGGTCCATATAATAATTTTCTCTTTACCGTATTTATGAATTATTCTTGAACATTCATGGACATTCGTGTTTAAAAAACAAAACGAAGTATATTTCATAATAATTTCAAGTATTTATAGTTTAATTTATAGTTTAACTATTCAGGAAAAAAAACAGCCTTTTTGTAATTTGTTTTTAAATAATTATTTATTACATTTGCAAGATACAAATATATAAACACACCTATTTTTAATACTTTTAAATTTAATAAAATATGAAAAAACTAATATTATTATCATTTATGCTTATTTTTAGCATTTCATCCGTAGCTCAACTTAAGGTGAGCAGTAATGGGAATGTATATATAGGTCCGTCAGTAATGTCAAATCCGTCTTCAAGGCTGTCTATAGGAAGTAATGGTTCAGCCACATATGATGTATATATAAATTCAGCAGACAAGGCTGGTGCATACATTATAGCAGGAAATGGGAAAACTGCATTGACTCTGTATGGGTCACACAGCAGTACGAGCAATTCTTCAACAATGGAATTACTTCCAGGCGGGATTGGAGGGTCAAATAATACTGTAAGTGCAATTCACCTGTACGCCCCTCCTTCAGTTAACGGTTATTCCTATGGTGTGAAGAGTAATTATTTCTCATTAGGAGAGACATTGGCAAGTCGTGCTGCCGCAATATATGGTTCAAGTTCCCCTTGGACAGGAATTAATCATGATGGTATATATGCCGGATACTTTGATGGAGATGTAAGAGTGACAGGTACTCTTTACGGGACCCTACTCACACCGTCCTCATCATCAAACACCATATCATCAGTAACTGACAGGGATAATGGTGGTGAAATCATGACAGAACTTGTTGAAGGAAATGTGTCTGCAAGGCTGTCAACTGTACAGCTACTTCAAATTACGACTCATCAAGGGCAAGATAGATTTGCAGAATCCATTAATATAGATGATATACCAAGGAACTCTGACGGGACGATAGATATTGAAGAATTTGAAAAGCTTTCAGAATCACATAAGAATGATGTGCCGATACAGACCCGTATGTCTGAGAAACGGTATGGTCTCGCCACAGACCAATTGAAAGAGACATTTCCCGAATTGGTATATGAAGACGCAAACGGCAATGTGAGTGTGAACTATATAGAGATGGTACCTCTGCTGGTGCAGTCAGTGAATGAGCTACAGGAACGGATATCAGTTCTTGAAGATGAGAATGAATCTTTGAAGTCCGCCCTTGGCGGTGATGACATAAGCGTGAAGTCCCGGGATGCGATGACCGGCATTGACACTTCAGAAACTGAGGTTCTGAGCCTGTCGCAGAACGACCCGAACCCGTTCAGTGAACGGACCACCATCAGCCTGACAGTTCCGGAAGGAGTAAGCACAGCCGCTGTGTTCTTCTATGACATGAGCGGCAAGCAGATAGCCAAGCGTGTAATCACGGAACGCGGCCGCAGCCAGCTGTCTGTCACCTCCGGAGAGTTCGGTGAGGGCATGTACCTTTACAGCCTTATTGCCGACGGCAAGGTGATAGCAACACGAAAGATGATACTGACCAAATGAGGAAGGAGGGTGTGAGTATGAAATTCATTAGAATCATATTATCCATGCTTTTCATGGCATTTCCAACAGTGTCGTGGAGCCAGACGAATGCGGAAGCATATACCCCTTTCCGTGATGTTGAGGCTACAGACAGTGGTATCGTGGTGACCTACACATTCCGCGGAGGCCTCCATCAGTCAGACCCCTTACACGAAGGTGCCATGTTCTGGAAGATTCCCGGTTTCGGTCTGAACGACAACGCCGGTGAGCCGTGTTTCCCATTCCGTTGGGACTCGTTCACCATCCCCGATGATGCAGACGTGGTTGTGACCCTACTTGACAGTGCATACACAGACACTTTATTTACTCTTGCTCCCGCCTATCCCCCTTTATTGGACTCAGACACAATAGGCTATACGCCAGACCGTGTACCGCCAATCGCTTCCTATACAGGTCTGTATCCCCGCAGTTCTGTAATGAAGGGTGACGTGCAGAGTTACCGCGGTCAGGGAATAGTTCGAGTAGCTACCCTTCCTGTGCAATATAACCTTCAGACGGGTACCGTCCGCTGGTTCTCGATGATAAGGTATCTTGTAAGCTTTACAGACCGAAACAGCCGGGGACGGATCCGTGGCAGGAACTATGCGTCGGAGCGTTCGGCGGGCAACATAAGCCTTTCTGACCATTTCCTTGAAAACACCACCCTCAACTATCGTCTCAGCACAAACGGCAGACGTGAGGAACGGAGCAGGAGCGGAGCCGGTGCTCAACTTGACAACAGGGACTATCTTATTGTATCGACTCCTGCATATTCAGAAGCCGTAAACAAGCTTGCCGAATGGAAAAGGACAAAAGGTTTCCGCGTACATGTCATGCTTCGTGACGACTGGACGGTCGCATCTGTAAAGACCAGTATAATGGATTTGTACAACAGTGAGGGGGTAAACTTGTATTATGTGCTCTTTATAGGTGGAGTGAATGATGTGCCTGCATATGAGAATGACTTGATATATAATCATGTTACAGATTATTATTACGGGTGTCCAGAAGATACAATATTATCAAGTGAAAATAATGATATTCTTCCGTCTATCCATAGAGGACGTTTGTTGGTTAATAATATAACAGAGGCTAATGTTGTCATATCAAAAATTAAAAACTATGAAATAAATCCCCCAACAGATTCACTATTCTATTCAAAGGGTTTGCATTGTGCTTATTTTCAAGATTTGAATAATGATAATATGGAAGATTTCCGTTTTGTATTTACATCCGAAGAGATAAAGAATTATTTAGAGAATGAAAATATTACAGTTTCAAGGGTATACAAAGCAGAAAACAATGTTAACCCTTTAAGATGGAGTGATTATTATTCAGCAGGGGATTCCCTTTCGGTTTCATTAAGACGTCCTAATTTTCCTTGGAATCAATATGCTTTGGATATTGTTGACGGCATAAACAATAAATGCTTTTATGTTTTATACACTGGACATGGCTGGGCAACAGGTTGGAAATCATTGGGCTTTTTAACTCCATATATATATAGGCTTAATAACCAGGAATATTTGCCTGTAATTTTTAGCATGACATGTCTTACAGGACAATTCAATACGACAAATTGCTTTGCAGAAAATATATTAAAATATGAAAATGGCGGATGTGTTGCAATAATTGCAGCGACAAGAGAAGCTACAATAGGTTTTCTTGATTGTTTGGCAGAAGGTCTGATTAGTGCAATATGGCCATCACCTGGATTATATTATTTTTATCCAACACATCTTAGTCCAATAGTTGACTTGTCACACAATCCAATATTTGAATTAGGTGACATATTAGATTTTGGATTATATTATTTACAGAGCAATATATCGACCAACATCGTTTCTTCTGTTATTAAAAGAAACCTTTATAATCGGGAGATATTTCATCTTTTCGGTGACCCGTCCATGATGATATATACAGAACAGCCTGTTGCCATAAACAATCCTCAGATAAATGTGGACAACAACACCATATCAGTTAGGACAACCGACGGAGATGCCCGTATATCCTTCTACACTCCGGGAACGATTCCTGTTGTGGATTCATATTTAGGAGATTCGGTCAGTTATACTACAATGGCCGACAGTGTGATTATCTGCATAGACCGCCACAACTGTATACCTTATGTCGTGACTTATTACAAGAACGGATTTATTCAGAACGAAACCATCGGTGACAGCCGCACCTATGTGGGCAAGAACATCAAGATTGGTCATAGCGTGACTGCCACCAAGCCAGAAGGCGATGTTGTGATTAACGGAGCAGATGTAGTGATTCATGGCGGAGAGGTTGAACTACATCCTGGCACTACGATTATAAATTCGAATGTCGTTATTAATCCTTGATAACATTTGTTAGTTTAAATCTTTTACTAAACCGTTAATATGATTTTTCTGTAATTTTCAAAGAATTTTAATTACATTTAAGATGAAGGCTTTACAAATATTTGCTTTAATTTTGACTTTGTTCTTCCCATTAAGTTCATATGGGCAGTGGCTTTGCTTTAATTCATTCTATTGGATGAAACATGCAAACGGTGAGGATGAATTTTACAGTATATGGCAATATGGTGCTGGAAATGTATTGTCAGGAAAGGAATACAGACATTTCGAAGACTCCAGACATCAGAGTTTTTTTTGCCGTACAGAAGATAACAAACTGTTCCGTTATGTAATACCAGAAGAAAAAGAGTACGTGTTATGTGACTATAATCTCAAGGTTGGTGATATATTCCAGACTAAAGACGGACGTGAGATGAAGGTTGTAATGAAAGGAGATACATTATTACCGACTACTTTTCTTGAGAAACAAACTTTTCAATACATCAAATTAAAGAACATGCTTGACCCTTCCGATACAGATTTGTGGATTAACAGTTTTCTCGGTTCAACTAAAAATATTCTTATGTTTTCGGATGAGCTGGATAATGATATAGTGGACCAGCGTTTCATGTGGAATGATGTAGGGATAGTAAATGAATTTAATACCGAGCATGTGAAGACCCAACTGATGAGAGTTGACAAGACGGATGATTATCTGTCGTACGATGAAGAAAGCGGTGAGATTATCTATCCATCAGACTCGTTGCATTGTAAATTCGTTAACGACACGTTGGTGTTATCTGGCAGGTTATACACAAACTGCAGTAACGGACATTATATAATCATTCACGTTGAGGGTATGAAAATAACATTAACCGTTCAGGAAATTCCTCCTTATGCATCTTGCGAAAGCTCTCATTATTTCACTGCAAGCTTTCCGGGATTTAAGCCTGGATATTATTCAATGGAATATATACCTACTGGAAATGGATCGCCTTCAGGTGAACTGGAAATGACTGGAGACTTAGTGTGCAAGGAATATACGAATATAAACACATTATTGGGAAAAAAAGATAACGCCCAAGACTCTTATGACCTCTCCGGCCGCCGTCTGTCGTGTCCTCCTGAGCATGGGGTGTATATCCAAGGCGGACGAGTGAGGGTAAAGTGATTCAAGGCGGAGAAGTTGAGCTTCATCCCGGTATTAATTCCTGAATCCACATTCATAATGTTTAAAACGGCACTAAGAAATTAACGGTGAAAATAATTTGCATTAAAGAAAGAAAATATATAATTTTGTAATCACATAAGCTGTTATCATGAAACCGCGGTTGCTAAAAACATATTTAATATTAGCAATACTGACCTTTTTGTGTCTTGATTTCAAGGCTCAGGTAGATAATCCGGATTTTTCTTCAGAGCTGTCCATTGAGAATGCATCAGAAGAGAGCCACCTGATACCTGACGAACCGATGCGCATTTACGAGCCCGACACATCCAGCTTTTATCCCGAGCCCGTAGGCAGTCCGGCCTGCCATTTCAGCGTGTCGTCAGGCGGCGGTGCCACCTATAGCATAAAGATTGCTGCCCCCAAGGGCTTAAACGGTATGGAGCCGGACCTGTCGCTTGTTTACAACAGCCAGAACGGCAATGACATAGCCGGTTGGGGTTTCGGCCTGTCATGCACTTCATCCATACGTTTCGCCTGCAGTGACATATATCATGACGGCTCTTCCCGGGGTGTGACCCACACTTGGGACGACCCGCTGACCCTTGACGGCCGCCGTCTGACCCTCAAGTCGGGCATACCCGGAGAGACGGGCTGCACATATAGCCTGGAGGGCGACCCGTTCACAATCATAACCCTCCTCAGCGACTCCAACACAGGCAAGCCCTATTTCGAGATGCAGACTCCCGACGGCCGCCGTCTCGTCTACGGAAAGAACTCATCCCTTCACATAATAACCGCCGGTAATACAGAACAGATATTGGGTTGGAACCTCTACTGCATCTATGACATTCACGACAATGCCACGTCCTATACATATACCAGTGCAGATAACCTGCTTTATCTGAACGGCATACACTATAACGGCAAGCATATCTACATACTCTACGAGACACGCCAGAACGACCCTCAGACATTTTACATAGGAAACGTGGCCTGCACGATGCGCAGGCGCATACGCGCATTGGAATGCAAGGACGGCGACGAGCTGTTCCGCAGGTATGATCTGACGTATGACACTTCCAGTGACCAGTCCGGCACCCCCTACTCCCGTTTGGTCAGCGTGCGGGAGAGTAATTCCTCCGGCGAGTCTCTCAAACCCGTTACCATAGACTGGCGTCATCTCCCCTCATTCGGACTGACGCACAACAGCAGGACATTCGCACCCGTTTCAATAGAGGGCAATCCCAATATATACAGCCGCTCGCATATGGCTGCTGATGTGAACGGAGACGGCATCAGCGACATCATACACATGTACCTTACAGACAATATCGAAAACCAGTCGTTGACTGAAAAGAACACCCATGTGTTGATAAGGCTGTCAAGCGTAGGACCTTCCGGTAGCGTCAGTTTCTCAAGCCCCTTGGACATCATAGCCCCGCCCACCTTCGCTTCATACTGTGGCGAGTACAGCCACAACAACCTGTCCAACTGCGACATTGACGGCGACGGTATCAGTGATTTGTGCCTGATGAGCCTGAGCGGTGCTGAAGGTCAGATACACACGTCCACCTATTCCGTTATCACAGCCTCAAGCATCATCTCCGGACATCCTGAAGCTGTGACTGTCGCCTCCGTCACAACCAACTACAATGACGACGAGCCCCTTTACACTATATGCGACTTCGACAACGACGGCCGTAGCGAGATAATCCATCTGGAGAAAGTGCCGGTGGATTCGGAGTACAGGTGCTATTACTTCTATGGCAACGGGGCATCTGCAATGCAAAGTTCGTATTCAGTCCTGTCGTTGCCGTCCGAGCCCAAGCACCTTTTCAGCGGTGACTACAATAATGACGGCCTGGCCGACATCGCGGTGTTCTGCCAGACAGGCTACAAGGTGTTCTTCAACAGCGGTAACGGACACTCCTCCCACCCGTTTCCCGACAACCGATCGTATACCGGGAGCGGCATTGACTATAAGGAGCGCACATTCCAGGGCGATTTCAACGGCGACGGCGTGCCTGATTTCATAATGAACGGCAACAGTTCGGAGGATTATTTCGTGGCATACGGCAACAGTGACGGCTCATTCACCCTTTCGGCACCGTTTCAGACGGGCCTTTATGACCAGTACAGTTCCCATGACAACGGGCGTTTCACCCTAATGGTCACCGACCTGGACCACGACGGCATGTCGGATTTTATGGCAGGCAAGGCCGTATATGACGGGGGAAGCTCCATATACGAATATACCGAGTTCCGATGGTTCCGCTCCACCGGTGGCGGTTTCGAGCTGATGCGCACAAGCAGGACAAATGAGAAGGACGATGCAAGACCGGAATACATCTTCTCAGGAGACTTTACCGGAAACGGCCAGCCCGAAATCATGAACTGGGGCAACGACATATACAGCCAGATGCCATCCCGCTCCGAAATGAGCGGAAATGCAGAAGAGACGGTCATGCCGGAATTGTCAGACGGCATGGAATCTCCCGATTCTGTAGTTGCGACCTTGAACAGGACGTCCTCCTATGACGAATTCCACCTGTACACCCATACCGGCATGGATGCGTCCTCAGGGAGGGTACGGTCCATAACCGACGGATTCGGCAACGTCACGTCAGTCAGTTATTCAAGTCTCGTAAACGGAGGCATATATACAAAAGGCGATACATGCCGTTACCCCCTTAACACCATATCCGCACCATTGTCCGTGGTTTCGCACTACAGCGTTACAGACGGAGCCGCAGGTGTCCGGACAAGTAGATGCCGGTATGAAGGCCTGATGGTTCACGTAGCCGGCAAGGGACTTTTGGGCTTCCGTTCCACAACGGTCACAGACAGCATATCCGGGAAATCCGTCAGTGAGGAGATCCTGGAGTTTGACACGGTCCGCTACGAGCCGCTCAGAAAGGCGGCCCTGACCATATCCGACGGTGAGATCTCCAGCATTGAGGAAAGATATCTGGCAAGTACCGCCGGCAATTCCAACCTGTACTGCGGCAATTACTGGCTGCATCCCTACAGCAAGACATCCACGGATATTTACGGAAACTCCGTCACCGAGTACTACGCCTATTCAAGTGCATATGGATATGCAGAAAGCGTGTACCGCAGTTCGGATGAATCCGGAGACCTGTATACCGGCACGGAGTATGACGCATATGTGCAGAAACGCTGGTTCCACCGGCCCACGTCATGGCACACGCTTTCGTCGCATCCCGATTCACCCGGTGAGGAGAACATCGTGCACTACACCGCCACTTACAACAACAAGGGAGACTGCCTCAGCCTGACGGAGAATGCAGGCACCTCCCTTGCCCGCACCACCACGTACACCTACGACACCTACGGCAACATGACCTCCAAGAGCGTACAGACCACAGCCGACTCATGCCTTACGACGACATACGCCTACTCCGGCGGCCGCGACCTCGTTTCTGTGTCCACCTCACCAACAACAGCCACACACAGCTACACATATGACATATGGGGAAATCAGCTGACACACACAGAAACCATAAGCGACACGATACACAACACCACGGTCAACACCTATGACGGCTGGGGCAACCTGGTGAGGAGCGTGTCGCCGGACGGTGTCATAACCACATACCACAGGGGATGGGGCTCCGGGCTGGTAAAGTGTTACTACATAATGGAATGGCGTCAGGGCGCACCGTGGAAGAAGACATGGTATGATTCCAGTGGTCGTGAGGTGAGTGTCGAGAGCGTCGGGCCTGACTATGTCATACACAACCGTTCGGTTCAATACAACGGCAGGGGGCTACCTGAAATCAAGAAGGAAGTCCTGGGCCTGCGTCAGACTTGCGACACTCTCTATTATGACTCAATGGACAGGCTGACCGACGAGAGGCACACAGGTTCAGGCCGTACCTCATACAGCTATGGTGCGAACACAGTCACCTCCGTCCATAACGGGATAACCACTGTCAGACAGACAGACCCGTTCGGCAACATAAGTAGCGTGAGTGAGAACGGCACCCTTGTGACATACCGCTATTCCTCTTGCGGTAAGCCTAAGGAAGTCATTTCAGCCGGTCACTCGATAAACCTTACCTACGACAACATGGGCCGCCGTCTCAGTATGTCGGATCCGGATGCCGGAACCGCTACATGGGAATATGACCGCGCCGGTAATGTTGTGCGGCACACGGATGCCATGGGGAGGGTGACCGTCAACAGCTATTTATCCACCGGCAAGCTTAAGAAGTCTGTTGTTGACGGTGTCAGCCACTGGTACAGATACGACCCTTCCAGCAGCATGCTTGAAACGGAATGGCGTACCGGTTACGAAAGACGTACATGGCATGACCGCTACGGCCGCCTTTACTACAGCGGGAAATGGAAGGGCGAGGGCGACGGTACTGTGTATCGGTACCACTATTATGATTCTTACGGACGTGAGACCCTGACCGCTCGCAGTCATGGTCCCTCCACCACATACATGTATGATGAGAACGGTTACCATATACAGACAAAGGTCGGCAACAGGATTGTCTGGAGACTCGGCAGTTTTACCGGTTTGAAAGAGGTGTCATACGCACTTGACGACAGCATAGCCATAACAAAGACCTATGACCATTCCGGCAGAACCCTGTCTTTGGAGCGTTCGACGTCATATATTGATGTTCCTGTACCTTTGTCAAGCATGCGGTCGCTTGAAGACTCCGGTGTAGAAGCCATGGACAGTTCCGTATCACAGCCATCGAGACTTTCCCCGGACGCCATTAATGGCATAGACCGCTACCAGTACACATACGACTTGTCGACAGGTAATGTTCTGTCATCCACATATACGAGCAGGGGTTCCTTGCCGGTTATACGAAGATACGAATACGACAGCCTTGACCGTCTGATTAAATCCAAGAAGACATGGATGAATAGCGGTCAGACGTTGTCTGATTCCATATCGGTGGATTACGGAAACGACGGCAACATCCTCTTCAAGAGCGGTATAGGGCAATACACATACAATAGTGTCCGTCCCCATGCGGTGACAGAGGTGGAAAATGCCGAAGGTCTGCTGCCTGAAAGCTCTCAGGCCATAGAGTATAACATATACGGCAAGGCCTCTCATATCGATGACGGCAGTTACAACATGGATATCCAATACGGTTCCGACCGTCAGCGTTGGAAGTCGGTGCTGGTTTATGATGACGGTTCCGAGTGCGACACAGTCCGGACCGTGCTCTATAATGATGACAAGGAGATAATAAGTTGCGGAGGCAGGCGATATTCCATAACTTATCTGGATGAGGGCGTGATATGTGTCAAGGACCTTCATACAGGCGTCATGTCGTTCTATCTCAGCTGTTGCGACCATTTGGGCAATGTGACCAAGATAGTCAGGGGCAACCGCACAGAAGTTTTCCGTGCGGAGTATGATGCCTGGGGCCGTCAGAGTGTGTCACAGAACGACATCGGCTTCATCCGTGGGTATACCGGTCATGAGATGCTCCCCGAGTTCGGTCTTGTGAACATGAACGGCAGGATGTACGACCCTTTGCTCGGAAGGTTCCTCAGCACTGATGACTATGTCCAGCTGCCGGAGTCGGCACAGGGGTTCAACCGTTATTCCTACTGCCTGAACAATCCTTTGAAATATGTTGACCCGAGCGGGGAACTGTTTGGACTTGCCACTATAATCGGCTTCTTCAAAGGTTTAGGAAAATTTTTTAAGAGTGGAAATCCGTTTTCTCCTTTTACAGAGGCATATAAAAATTTCAAGCTTGAATTAAAACTGTTCAAGGGTTTATTCATTGGAAATTTCAAGCAGATTGTTTCCCGTCTAACATTTGAATCCCTTCAGACAGTTTTTGGATTTTTATACAGTTATGGCTCCATTGTTTTTCATGACACCATGTCCGTCAATCATTTTGACGGTGCGACTTATGTAATAAACAAAACCAATGGTTATGAGCACCATGGAATAACGATTGGCAGTTATATAAACATAACTAGCAGTCACGAGATCCCCCGTAAAGACGGCAAATTTGATCCGACATTGGAGCCGTTATACATGCATGAATATGGCCATTATCTTCAAAGTCAGAGATTTGGGCTCGGTTATATTCCTTTCATAGGTTTACCAAGTTTAGCCAGTGAGGTATTTAACCCGTCATCTCATAAAAGATTTTGGACTGAAACATATTCTAACAGACTAGCTGCAGAATATTTCTCCAAATATGGCATAGATTGGGAAAATGGAGAGTACGAAGAAAGCAGCGGATCTAACACATCAAATATTCCATATATTATAAAATATCCGTTATACTAATATGTATTTTTAAGTATATATTATCATTATTGTTAACTATGAAACAAATAAA
>ERZ842401.4136-NODE-4136-length-17206-cov-4.010437_pt1 | contig 17206 bp, 9 predicted proteins | sample MGYA00521270_ERZ842401 | MGnify/ENA primary metagenome ERZ842401 (study PRJEB31892, sample SAMEA3878208) | bioreactor metagenome | biome: Moose rumen | place: Sweden | collected 2011-10 | study: EMG produced TPA metagenomics assembly of the PRJEB12797 data set...
CCATGAAGCAGACGGAGTAACCGTCACAAGGCTCACTCGCTTGTTGTCGAGGAAGTAGCGCCGCACCAGCTCTTCGATATAACGGGGATGCTCTGCAATTTTTTTCTTAAACTGCTCAAACGCCTGCCTGTGCGAAATAAGCTTCCACGGCTCTGCACCAAAAATCCAGCTAGAGAGAACGCGCCTGAGCAGGGAGAGGGAAAAGGGATTGCCATTCGGGCGCTTTACCTCGCGGATGTTGAAATCATACGCCATGCTCACTCGCTCAAAGTCATCAGGGGAAACGCCCTCTTCGCAGAGTTTTCTCAAGGAGTCAAACACCGCCTGCTTGAAATAGCGCTCGTTGCTTTTCTCCACATCGTGCATGGCAAAGCAAGTTGACGGAAAACGGGTGTGAAGGTCTGCACCTGTCTGGGGCGCTATATCCGCGCCAAGACCGGTAGCAAGCAGGTCTCGAGCCACAGGAGAGCTGTCTTCCCCCCATAAAAGCTCATCTATAAAAGACATCTGCAAAGAAAAATCTACAATATCTTCTTTTTTAATATCATCGCTGAGCCGCCACACGAGGGAGACCACATTGCCATCCTCCAATGTGCTTTCATCTGCCGGTCCAAAGGCACGAACGCTTGACGGCATGGGCTTTGAAAAATCAGGCTCCGGCAACTCTGCGGGCTTGCCTCCGTCGGAAAGCCTCGATGTTACGTTCTCTTCAAGGAAATCAAGCTGTTCCTCGGTGGGGATATTGCCATAAAGAAAGACAAGGCAGTTAGCCGCGCAATAATACTTTTTGTGGAAAGCCCGCAGCTGCTCCACCGTCATCTGCGGAATGCACTCTGGGTCTCCGCCTGAATCATAGGCATAATTCGAGCCTGCAAGGGCTACCCGTTCTATTTCATCGGAAGCCACATTCTCAAACGAGGAGTAATTTCCCTTCATCTCATTGTAAACCACGCCCTGAATGTTTGGCTTTCCCTGTACGTCAAGCTCTACGCGATGGCACTCTTGCAAAAAGATCTCCTCTTTGAGCAGGGGGAAGAATACGGCATCCGCATACACTGAAAAAAGATTGAAGTAATCAGCTTTCACCAAAGAGCTTGCGGGGAACACCGTATGCTCAGAAGCAGTATAGGCATTCAAAAATGTGTTTACGCTCTGATTGGTCAGCTGAAGAAAGGGGTCTTTGAGGGGATAGCGCTCTGAACCACAGAGCACACTGTGCTCGAGCACATGAGCAAGCCCCGTGCTGTCCTCGCTCGGCGTACGGAAGGTAAAGGCAAAAAGGTTTTCCGCATCATCATTGAGCAAATGGAAGACCTCAAGCCCTGTCCTTTCGTGCCGCAGCCATATCCCTGTCGCCATATAGTCCGGCACGTCGACTGTCTCTAAAACTTTGAAACCCTTGTATATATCATTTTTCTTCATATTATACGTATATCTCCCCGTCATCTCTCCCTTTCACGCGCAGCTTGCCTTCTTCCCATGCGCGGCGCAGGTCCGCAAAAAACTGCGAGGTGATACGCTCGCTGTCAGATTTGAGCACGAATTCCTGCAGCTGCTCTTCATCCAGAATATCCTTGCACCGCGCCTTTGAGACATTGGCGAGCACTTTCTGGCGGAAGTCCAGCTTCTTGCCGCGAATCAGAATGGCGATATCTTTGTTTTCCATATTATGCAGCTTTTTCTGCATATAGCGGTCATCAGAGGCAATCACATCCTCTTCAGTAAAGAGCCGCTTGCGAAGGTCTGCGCCCAGCTCTGGGTCTTCGCTGCTGAGCGTCGCTATGATGCTTGACTCCATGCCGGGATCCATTTTCTTGAGGATCTGCGCCAGCACGCCCCGCCCATCGAGGTTCTGGGTATTTTCCGTATTTTGGGAAAGCATTTTCTCGTAAAGGCTTTTGCTCACGCTCGCAAGCACCTGCGGCGCAACCTGTTCCATCTTGGCAAGGCGCAGGACTATCTTGCTCTTAAGCTTGTCGTCCATACCGTTGATAATGGTGGCGGCCTTTTTTGGCTCCAGTCTGGCAAGCACGAGTGCCTGCACAGCTTCGCTTTCGCCGGTAAGCAGCACAGAAATTCTGTCCGCGCTCGCTTCTGAAAGAAAATCAAAGGGCTCTTCCGCCTGCACGGTTTTCTGCAGCAGGTCTTCCGCCTTCTGGCTGCCATACGCCTTGGTAAGGATGGTGCGGGCTGTGTCCACACCCCCGCCCTCACGCGCACGGTCAAGCAGGGACTGGAATTCTGCAAGAATTCGCTCCGCCTCATCCTGCGGCACGCTTCGTATGGAAGCTATCTCTGGAATTATCTTTTCTGTCTGCTCGGTCGTCAGACGGGGAAGGATTTTTGCTGCCTCGTCCACACCGATGACAACGAGGAATTTCGCCACCCGCCGGTAAATGCTTTCTTTTTCGCCAGCTTCTTTAGGCTGCTCCGGCACTTTGATAAGTCCGCCGGAAGTGAGCCCCGTGGCAGCTTTCTTTACGTCGTCACGGGTGACTTCTTTTTTCTTACCGTACCACACGCCTGTTTTTGCAGCAATCTTTGCCTGCTCAAGGTTTTCCTTTTCGGCACGCTCCTGCTCCAAAATCTCGCCGACACGGCTATTGACTTTCTCGAAAATCGGCTTATGCACGAGGGGCTTTTTCTCCTCGGCTTTCTTATAGGCATTGAGCCGGTAATCCTCTAAATTCATATCTCCTATTGTATGCCAGATTAGCAGGAATTACAAGCGTTTCAGCAGTTCGGGGAAGGCAGCTTCAAAATCAACGCCGTACCAGTTGTGGTCCTCGTGTTCCAGCGTCTTCTTGATGGAAAGCACGGTGAAATCCGCGGCAAGCCGCACCGCCTCGGCAATGGATTTGCCGCGGATAAGCGCGCCAAAGGCAACAGAGGCAAAGATGTCTCCCGTACCGTGAAACTTGACGGGAATAAGCTCATGGAAATATTCGGTCTTTTCCCCCGTCAGCGCATCGTAACTGATAACGCCGCACTGCCCCTTGCGGTAACCAATTCCCTTGAGAATGACCTTCTTTGCCCCCAATGCCGCAAGCTTCTTGATAAGGTCAGCGATATACGCCTCATCGTAATCCTCGCCGGGATACGGCTGGTCCACGAGCAGACATGCTTCAGTGATGTTTGGCGCGATGATGTCTGCCTTGCCGCAGAGCTTTGCCATGGCAAGGGCAAATTCCCTCGTAAAGCCGGGATAGAGCTTGCCGTTGTCCGCCATGCAGGGGTCCACAAAGACAAGCTTGCCCTTTCCGCCAAAGCAGTCAAAGAAAGCCTTCATAAGGTCAAGCTGCTCAAAAGAACCGAGATAGCCTGTGTAGATACCGTCAAAAGAAAGCTTTTCATCCTTCCAGTGGTCGGCAATCTTCTGGATTTCCGCAGTCAGGTCACAGAAAGTAAAACGCTTGAATGCTGTATGGGTAGAGAGCACAGCGGTAGGCACGATTGCAGCCTCCACACCCATTGCGCTGATAATTGGGAGCGCCACCGTCAGGGAGCACTTGCCCACGCAGGAAATATCCTGAATAGTCACAATCCGTTTCATTTTTTATCCTCCATGATTGTTTTGATAAAATACGTTTTCATCAAGCCCTTGCCCTTCACTTCGATTTGCTCAGAGCCATCATAGACAAAAGCGTCCTTCGTGAGGGCATAGGTCTGCTCCGTCACATGGATATAGCCGGGTTTGCCCGTGCTTTCCATGCGGCTTGCGACATTCACCGTGTCACCCCAGATATCATAGATGAACTTTGTCTTACCGATGACGCCCGCGACAAGGTTGCCATTGTTTATGCCGATACGCATATTCAGCTTTACCCCGCTCGTGCGGTTAAATTCAGCAAGGTCGTCAAAAAGTCCCAAGGCAAGCTCTATCATCTGCTTTGGGCTGCCGTTGTCGCTCTCATTCGTCAGCCCGCAGGCAGCCATATAGGCATCACCTATGGTTTTTATCTTTTCTACGCCCTCAAAGCTCACCCGTGTGTCAAACTTGGAAAAGAGCGTGTTTAGCATCTTGACTATCTCTCCCGCGCTCAAACCGCCTGAAAGCTTGGTAAAGCCCACAATGTCGGCAAAGAGCACGCAGACATTGGGATACTGCTTGGCTATTAGCTCGTCGGGATGCTCCGTAAGCTCGCGGGCAATGTCTCGCGGCAAAATATTGAGCAAAAGCTCCTGCGTCTTGGCATTTGCCACGCGCAGCTGCTCTGTGCGCCGCGCCACCTCGCTTTCCAGCTCTTCCTGATACTTGCGCAAATGGCGGAAGCGCATCATCACCACGAGGAACACAAGGGACACCGCGAGTAAGGCTATTGCCGCCCAGAACCACCAGAGTTCCCGCAGATAAGGGCGCTTGACAATGGACAGCGGGATTTCCAGCGTTCCCACCACATCATCGCCGTTCATAGCCTGCACAGAAAAGGAATAGCGCCCGTGCTTGAGGTTTGTGTAGGATGCCACGCGCTCTGTAGACCACTCGGAATAATCTTGGTCAAAGCCAGTAAGCTTGTAGCGGAACTCAATTTGCTCAGAAGAAATAAAGCTCAAACAGGTGTACTTGATGCGCAGACGCTTTGCTGAAGGCTGCAGGACAATCTCCTGCCCACGGTAGGTGGACTGCTCATTATCAACCGTGATTTCCTGCAAATGTACAGCGGGGATAGTCTTGTTAGTCACCTTGACGGGGTCATAGAGAGCAAAGCCATCGATGAGGGTGAACCAAATGCGCCCCAGATTGTCCGTCATGGAAAGGGAGGTAGAGGTAACGCCACCGGAGCGCAGACCGTCAGAACCGCCGAAATACTTTGTGTTCACCATCTTTTCCCTGCCGTCAGCCACAGCCTGAATTTGGGAAAGCTTAAAGGAACCTATACCGCGGTTGCTCGTGAGCCACACCGTCCCCGTGTAATCGGGAATAAGCTGGAAGACGGAATCAGTCCCCAAGCCATTTGATGAATTAAACGAATAGAAATTTCCGTCACGCAGGCGGCTCACTCCAGTTCCCGTGCAGATCCACAAGTCGTCACTTTCATCAAGCTGGTTTATTTTAAAAATAACGTTTCCGGCAAGCCCATCCTCCGTTGTATACGTGCGCACCACCTGCTCATCTTTGAGTACAAAGACACCGCCGCCATCGGTACCGCACCAGACTTCGCCATCCTTGGCTTCATAAAGACACATAATATAATCATGGGGCAAACCGCTGGCACGGTTATAGCTGCGCACTGCTCCAGTTCTGTGGTCAATGACAGAAAGCCCCGTCGTTGTGCCAACGTAGAGGTCTCCATTGGCCATTTCCGTAGCGAGGCGGACTTTTGAACCGGCAAGCCCTTGCTCCGGCAGCCATGTAGTCACCGTGCCGTCTGAAGCGAAGCGCGACTGCCCCAGCCGCTCATAGGCGCTCACAAGCAGGTCGCCATTTTTTGCAATTCCCACATGGCGGATTCGCACATTCGCACAGGTACGGGTAAAGCCATTTTCAACAAAACCGGCAGTACTGACGTCATAGCAGTACAGCCCCTTGTCTCCACCGAGCCATACAACCCCACGCGCCCTGTCCTCCGCGATGGAATTCACCGTCGTGGGCACGGGAACAGTCTTGAACTTGCTTAAGCTGAGCTTTTCCAGTCCGCCGCGGTCAGTACCGAGCCAGATATTGCCCTCTCTGTCTTCTATTATATCGTTCACATTGTTATCCGTCAGACCGAGGCTCTGGTCATAATATGACATTTCCTTGTCGTGGATAATCGTTACACCGCTGTCGAGCGCGCACCAGATATTGTTGCTTCTGTCTTGGAAAATGCAGTTGACGATGGTGCCCTGTTGTTCGCCGTGACCGATATCAAAGAGCGTTTCGCCAACGCCATCGGTGCGAATGGCATAGTGAGGACTCACACCAAACCAGAAAGAACCGGAGACATCCTGCGTTATATAGCTCACGATGGGATTTTTGATGGATTTGATGCCCGTGTAGCGCTCAAAACGGTGGTTTGAATAGCAGTAAATGTCATTTTCAGAGCGGCTCGTTGCCCAGATTCTGCCCGCGGTATCGCAGTAGAGGTGGACGACGAGTATATTTTCTGCATCATAGGCATCGAGCCCCTGCGGACGCAAAACGTGCCAGTCCGGGCTGATATAGGCTATGCCGCTCGCCGTGCCGATCCACACGTTGCCTTCCCTGTCCTCGGTGATGGAACGGATAGAATTATTGGGCAGTCCGTCCGCCGTGGTGAACATGCGCACTTCACCGTCAAGGCTGGCGCAGGCGATGCCCTCATCATTGGAACCAATCCAGAGATTACCCCTCTTGTCCTGAAACAGGGAGCGGGCAGACACAAAGTTATAGCGTGGATCATAATTGTGGTTGATTGTCAAAAAATCCACGCCGTCAAAGCGGGACATACCGTCATACGTACCGATGTAAATATAGCCGGCATCGTCCTGAATGAGGCTCGTGATGGTGTTACCCGGAAGTCCATCAGAAGCGGTCCAAGAATGGGCAACAAATTCGCTCACAAAGCTGTCCTGAACGGCAGATGACAGGCTGTCTGCGGCAGGCTTAGCAAACACAGGCAACACACACAGCCCAGCAAGGGAAAACAGAAAGAGCTTTTTGATACTCATAGTGACACTATAGCACAAGCGGCGGCGCTCTGTCTATCAGGTGGCAGGCAGTGCACCAGGGCAACAGCATTTGAGAGAAATCATCTACATTATCTATTTGAGCGATATTGTCTGCCCGTCTATATGCACCACCCCCTGCAGGCGCACGAGGGCGGCATCGAGGCGGGCGTTCATGGCATCTCCCGCGCGGCTAAAGCCCAAAGCGGTAACGAGCGTTCGGTAAAGACTTTCCTTGTCGGCACTTATGTTCTGCGTGAGTATGGTATATATGCCGGAAGCAAGCTCCTCCAAGGCAATGTACTTGATGTCCCTCGCCGCACCCGGTATGCGGAGTTCATAGCTGCTTGTTCCCGCAAGATATAAAAAGCCATCCCTGCGGATAATGCCATGTGCCTCGCAGCCCTGCATATAGTCCTCGAATTGCTGCTTGACCGTAGAAGTGACCTTCTCTCTGCCGAACAAGAAGGGAATGCGCTTGAGCAGATATTCTTCCGCGAGCGGAGCTTCCACGGCAAGGATTTCTTTCATTATGCGGTGGAAATTTCGGGCAACATCGCCATGGGCGCGAACAATGGCGGCGATATCTGCCTCCACGTAGACAGGGAACGCAAGATGTTCCTCCGGCGCACGTTCCGCAAGCCCCGCAGCTGCTTCCTGTTTTGTGGCACCAGGTTCTGCGGCAGCTGCTACAGGCTTTGCAGCTTCAAGCTTCTGTACGGGCGCAAAGAGCTTTGCGGGAGCACTCAGCGCGGCTTCCGCGGCACGGAGCAAGCGCCCCTTTTCTATCTGCGTATTCTTGAACCAGTCGGTAGACCAGACGCGGTAATAATGCCAGCCCATACGCTCCAGCACTTCCCGCCTGAGCCTGTCCCTGTCTCGCGCATTCGCCGCATTCCGGTATGTTGCCCCGTCGCACTCAACCGCAAGCGCATAGCTGCCGTCCTTCCGCTTGATGCCGATGTCTATCTTGGAACTGCCACAGCCTACCTGCATCTCCACATCGTAGCCCTTGCCGCGAAGGAAATCCGCAACGGAAGCTTCCAGTTCCCTTTCCGGCATAGAAAAAGACGAAGCCGCAGAGACACCGCTTCCGAGGGCTTTTTCGCCCCGCTCCGCATAGTCGAGGTATTCTTTGAGCAGGCGCGCACCTTCAGAAGACGTGCGCCCCATATCAATGTCAGCGCCGTGCATAGAGGAAACCAGCTGAACATTCGTTTTTGCGCGTGTGACGGCGACATTCAGACGGCGCTCGCCTCCTTGCCTGTTGAGGGGACCAAAGTTATGCAAAAGCTTGCCCTGAGCATCTTTTCCGTAGGCAACGCTGAAGATAATCGTATCCCGCTCATCTCCCTGCACCGTCTCCAGATTTTTTATGAAGAAAGGCCGCTCTTTGTCATGGGAAAAGAAGTCCTCGTGGGAAACATCTAGCCTCCGGCGCCGCATGAGAAGGGAATCTATGAGATTCTGCTGTGCCACGCTGAAAGCCACCACGCCCAGACTGCGCTCAGGATAACGCTGTATATCCTCAAAGACAAGATCCACCACCCGCTCCGCTTCCGCCAGGTTCGTGTGGCTCCTCCTGTCAAAAGTTCCATCCACATAATAGTAATCCACCCCCGTGCCCTCAACGCCGCCGGAAGCAGAAGGGAAGGTCATCAGATTGCCGCCATAGAAATTCCTGTTGGAAAACGCGATGAGCTGCTCGTAGCGGCTGCGATAGTGCCAGAGAAGGAAGCTCTGCGGCAGGGAGGGTGTGCACATATCAAGGATTGACTCAAAATCCATCACATCCTCAAGGTCCTCATCGTCCTCCACCTCCAATGTAGCCGTGAAGAAATTGCTCGGCGGCATCTGCTTGGAGTCCCCCACGACGATGAGCTGCTTTCCGCGGTAAACGGCACCCACTGCATCCTGCGGGAAAATCTGGGAAGCCTCGTCAAAGACCACTGTATCAAAGCTGATGGCATTGCTCAAAAACATGCTCACGCTGAGCGGCGACATCAGGAAACAGGGCTTGAGCACCTGCACCAAGTCTCCGGTCTCCGCAATCAGATTGCGGATGCTCTTCTGCTTGCGCTTTTTCTCCCCTTCACGCAGAAGGACAGACACGGGGCTTTTCGCAGTGAGCATATCAAGCGAGGGACGCTGGCTGGAAAGCTTTTCCTGTATCTGTATCTTGCTGATTTCAAACTGGAGCTTGTCTTTTTCGCTAAAGAGGGCAACCGCCTTATCCTGTGACACACGCGTAAAGCTGTCGAATTCAGGCGTGGCACTGATAAGCGCATGGAGCAGCTGCGTATAGAATGCCTTCCGATAGGCATCCACGATGAGCTGAGCGGGAACCTTATCCGCAATCACCTGAGCAATATATGGTGCCGCGCCTTTTTCTTCAAGCCCGCGCAAGAGCCGTGTAAAGCGCACCCAGTTGTCGATTTTTCCCATCTCGGCAAAGCATGACTCGCACTTCGCAAGCACAGCTGGAAGTGCGCTGTGGCTCAGGTCAAAGACAGCGGTGTCAAAGCTTCCTTCAAGCACTGCCACACTGCCGCTGTACGAAGCGCGAAGGGAAGAGAGGCGCTCCGCGTAGGAAGCAAAACTCTGCTTTTCCCCTGCAAAGGCAGTCCCATCCATAGACGCAAGGGAAACAAAGGCAAGCCCGCGTCCATACAAGGCTTCCAGACAGCCCAGCTCTTCCTGAATATGCCGCCAGTCAGAGGCAACGCCCTTGTAGGCAGCACCGAGCATTCCTTCAAGCTGCCGCTCGCGCTCGCCAAAATCTGCAAGCGACTGCTGATAGTCCCTGAGCACACCCGTCTGCTCCACAGCCTCTTCGTAGGCAAACTTTTTGCCGCTCCTGCTCGCAAGCCTGAGCTCCGTCACAACGGTCTTGTAGTCCTTGCTGAAAAGGCGTGAAAAAAAAGAGGAATACTGCTTTTTAAGCTTGTTGTGCCAATTCCTGCCGTCCTTCGCATAAATCTCCAGCTCGAAAACCTTGTCAAGCCGTTCTTTCTGGAAAAGCAGCGTGCCTGCAATATCCGCCATCTGCCTTACAAGGTTCGCAGTGCTTTCAAAGCGCTCTTTCTGCAGGAGGGCGGGAACAATAACGTCCGAGCGGGCAAGCAGGGCAAAAGCTTCCCCCCCAGTTCCCACAGTCTGCCAGATTTTCACAGCACAGCCCATAGCGAGTAGAAAAATCATCGCAGAGGGGAATCAAATTCTTTACGCAGGCAGTGAGCGTGGAAAGAGAGTCCTGAAGGGCGGCCTTCTCCTCAAAGGAAAGTCCTTCCTTTTGATAGCCATACCAGACGTTCTGCGTATAGTCCTCGCCGACAGTCTGCGTATAATCAGCATACTGGCCGAGCAGAGAACAGAGTTCCGAAAGATAAGCAGCACCCTTTGACTGCACGTCGGGGATAATGTATGACACATCCGGCGCAGTCCTCACACCCGCAAGGGCAGTATACAGCTCGTACACGCTGCAATCTATGCCCTCGCACCTGCGGTGCAGCTCTGCGGCATAGGAGTCAAGCTGCTTCTGGGCGGCGCACTTGGCTTCAATCTCCTTGTCAGCACGGGAGGACAGGCGGTAACGTTCCGCGCGGAGAGTGCGGCACAGCTCGTCTATGACAGCCTTCTTGTTCGATTTATGGCTGTGCAGCTCAAGACAGAAGTCTGAAAGCCCCGCAGCCTTAAGCTTGTCGTAGACCACGTTCAAAGCGGCAAGCTTTTCCGACACAAAAAGCACTTTCTTTCCATTATAAAGACATTCTGCGACGATATTGGTGATGGTCTGGCTCTTGCCCGTACCGGGGGGTCCCTGCAAGACAAAGCTTTTTCCGCTCCGCGCCAAGGCGATGGCATTCAGCTGGCTAGAATCCGCATCCACCACCGTATGGAGCTCTGTAAGCAGATTTTCATCAGGAGAGCGCGCAGGGGGAACGATCTGGCTTCCCTGCCCTTCACCAAGCAATATGCAGACATTCTCGTTCTGCAAAATCTGGGCGGCATTGTCCTTCATATCACGGTACATATTCATCTTCAAGAAGGAAAATATACCGAGCTTGCATTCGGCAAGCACCGTCCAGTCAAGCGGCAGGACGAGGGCTGTCACTTTTTCCAGATAGGAGGCAAGGCTTTCACCATCGCCATACTCAGGTAGGGAGATATTGTATTCCGCTTGCAGTATATAGTTCAGCGTGGGATTTATCACTATGTCGTCGCCCGTAAGCTTTATCTGATAGGGGCTCGTGGCGGATTTGTTTTCCAAAGAGACAGGCACAAGCAAAAGCGGGGCAAGGAAATACGGGGAGTTTTCCTTCTGCTCCCGCCAGCGGACAAAGCCAAAAGCAAGATACGTTACATTGACGCCCGTTTCATCAAGCGCGCTGCGAGCCTTTTTGTCAAGCACCTTCATGACGGCGACAGGCTCGCTGACCTTGCCATAAACCAAGACTTGGTTTGGCTTCTTTACCAGACTTGCATAACGCGACAGGTATTCCTCTTTTGCCAGATACTGGGAAACTGACGACGAAAGGCGGGGATCATCCAGACTTTTTTCTTCGGTAATTTTCGGTCCCACTACCTCAAAGGATGCCATGCCGTCGCATTTGCCAAAAAGCAGAGGCGCTTCCGGACTGACGATTTCCAGTGAAGATGTCTTTGAATCCTTGAAATTGATCAGATTGTTCCTCTTGCTTGTATCCAGCAAGAGCTGCGCCCACTTGTCTAATTTTCTCGTATCTCTATCCATAAAAACCTGTCCTAAACGTGATTAGAAAACCCGTTCCATTACCTCGTTCACGTGGCTCACGGGGACGAAGGTAATGCCTTCCTTCACGCGTTCGGGAATTTCCTCAAGGTCGCGGAGGTTCGCCTGAGGGATGAGTATGGTCTTTATTTTATTGCGCTTGGCAGCGACAGTCTTTTCGCGAAGCCCGCCTATGGGCAGCACCTGCCCCGTCAAGCTCAGCTCGCCCGTCATAGCAAGATTTGGCTTTATCTTCTTGCCGCGAAGGAGCGACATAAACGCAGTCGCCATCGTAATGCCCGCAGAAGGTCCGTCCTTCGGCGTCGCACCTTCTGGAATGTGCAGGTGGATGGTATTTTTCTCAAACCATTCCGCATCTTTAAAGCCCTTGTCAATGGCGTTCTGCTTTGCCCATGTCATGGCAATCTGGGCGCTCTCCTTCATCACATCGCCAAGCTTGCCCGTAAGCTGCAGCCCGCCCTTGCTCGATGAAAAGGCAAGGCTCTCAATGAGCAGCGTATCGCCGCCCATGCTCGTCCATGCAAGCCCAATCGCCGTTCCCGGCACACCCGCAACCTTTATCTGGCTCTCATCAAAGACAGCCTTGCCCAGATACTTTCGCACCTCGGGGACATCAATGGTATACGCCTTGCTGCCAAACGCCGCCCGTATCTTTGCAGCCTCCTCCTGAAAGCGCTTTTCCCGCATGGCAAGGAATTCTTCTTCCTTTTCCCTCAGGATTTTCTCGTCATTGGAGGCCTGCTCTTTTGCCTGTTCCTCCGTCAGCTCCGCTTTCTTCTTCTTTCCGCGGGAAGCTTCAAGCTTTTTCTTTTCGTCTTCGCGGAATTCTTCAACGCTCGGCAGGGAAACAGGCGGGTTCTTCGATTCAAATTCTTCCACGCGCTCAAAAATCAGCTTGCGGTTTATCTTGTCAATACACTTTTCGTAGTTCCTCACCCCCGCCTCTCGCGCGTACTCGGTAGCGATGAGGCTCAGCGCAGCCTTTGTATACTTCACTTGCGTCTTCTTCAAGCCGTTTTTCTCCAGATTTTTGGGAACAAGATGCCGTTTCGCTATCTCTATCTTCTCCTGCTCGATGTAGCCAGAAATCTCAATCACCTCTGCCCTGTCCAACAGGGGCTGAGGGATGGTGTCGAGCGTGTTTGCCGTGAGGATAAAGAAGACATTGCTCAGGTCAAAGGGCAGGTCAAGATAGGTGTCGCGGAAATTGCTGTTTTGTTCCGGGTCAAGCACCTCTAAGAGCGCGGCAGATGGGTCTCCTTGCGCGCTCGCGTTCATCTTGTCCACCTCGTCTATCATAAAGACAGGGGACTTTGTCTTGGTGATCTTCAAGCCGGTGATTATCTGCCCCGGCATTGATGCGATGTAGGTACGGCGAAAACCCTTTATCTTTGCCTCGTCATGCTCGCCGCCCACACTGAAACGGAAAAATGGCCGATGCATGGCATGGGCAATGGAATGACCAATGCTCGTCTTTCCCACGCCCGGCGGTCCCACGAGGATGAGCACCCCGCCCTTCCCGTCATGCTTGAGCTTGCGTACAGAAAGATACTCCAAAATGCGCTTTTTCACGTCTTCAAGCCCGTAGTGGTCGTCTTCAAGGACTTTCCGCGCCTCTGCGAGGTTGAAGTTTTCCACAGGCTTGTCGTTCCACGGCAGATTGCAGACAAGGTCAAGGAAGTTGCGGCTGGACATATAGTCGGGGTCATGGGACTCCGTAAGCTGGAACTTCTCCAGCTCGCTGTCCGTCACCTCTTTTATCTCGCCTGTAAAATGGAAGGAATCTATCTTTGCCTTGAATTTCTGGTAGTCGCTAGACTTGGAATCGCTTGCGATGCCCAGCTCCTCCTGAATGCTTTTCAGCTCTTCGCGCAGGAAATAGTCGCGCTGGTTTTTTTCAACCCTGTCGTTAATCTCGCTCTGGATCTTCTTCTGCACGCGGAGGATTTCCTCCTCCTTCTTGATATAGACAAGCACCTGGTTCATGCGTTCGCGCACATTGAGCGTGGCAAGCACCTGCTGCTGCTCCTCTTTTTCGATATTCAGGATAGAGGCAACAAAATCCGCAATCTTGCCGGGATGGTCTATGTTCACCATGTTCAGCCGCATTTCTTCGGTGAACATGGGGTTATTCTCGCTGATTTCCTTCATCTCGCTCACGATGGCACGGGTGAGCGCTTTGATTTCAAACTGGTCGTCCTCGATATCCTCCAGATACTCCACTGCTGCCACCATGGGATTTGCGGGGCTGAGGGATTTGCGTATCTTGAAGCGTTCTATGGTAGAGACAAAGGCATTCACTCCGCCGTCGGGAAGGTTTATCTTCTTGATGATGCGGGCAACAGTGCCAATGTCGTGTATATCCGCCATAGTGGGGTGTTCAACCTCGTTCTTGAGCATAACGATGCCGATATAGCCGTCACCGCTGTATGCTTCTTCTATAATCTTCGTGTCATCAGAGTTATTGATCATGAGGGGGGTAAAGATGCCCGGAAAAATAGGGCGTCCACCTATCGGAATGATATACAGCTTGCCCGGCAGCTCTTCCCGCGCGGGAAGCCCCGTTGCGTTGTTTTCACTAGTCATACTATCATTATACTTCACGCAGGGGAAAAAGGCAAACGCAATTCACCCCATACCCTCTATGAGAAAAATAGTCATCAATTCCTATTGACTTTATAGGAAAAATACAACATAGTATCGCATGATGATTTTTAGCACAAACAGAAACAAGCTATTAATATACGCTATCTTTGTTTTTGCCGCTTCTATAACGTGCGCGGCCGAAAAGATAAAAACGAAAAAGCCTGCAAATGTTGTTGCGCTCTCAAAGTCGGTGGCTGAGATGTGGCTTTTGAGCGGTGGCAGCCTTGTAGGGACGACAACAGATGCGCTCGACCTCGAAGGCATCGGCAGTGCGGTCAGTGTGGGCACGCTCACAACGACAAGCATGGAGGCTGTTGTGTCTCTTAATCCGAGCCTCGTCATCTTGACGAAAGATATTCCGCTCCACAAAAAGCTCACGGAAAATTGCCGCGCACTCGGCATCCGAACCTACATTGTGGATGTCAAGAACTTTGCTGATTACGAGAGAATTATGCGCAATTTTACCAAAGAAACAGGCAGAGCGGATCTATTTGAAAAGAATGTGCTTTCCGTCAAACGCGAGATTGTTTCTCTCTGTGCGGACGCAAAAAAGAGGACGAGAGGAACGCAGGCGACATATCTTTTTCTTCGCACGAGTTCGGTAAAAAACAAGGTGCTCAAAGATCATTTCGGTAATGAGATCTTTCAGAATTTAGGACTGCGTTCGATTGTATCAGACGACAGCGCACTAGATGAATTAAGCGTGGAAGCTATCGTGCTCGAAGACCCCGATTATATTTTCGTGGTGGCTCAAGGCGACCAGAAACGCGCTGAAGAAGCATTCCGCAAAGCGTATTCAAGTCACCCCGCGTGGAAATCGCTCAGCGCAGCAAAAAATGGACACGTCATCATGCTGCCGAAAGAGCTTTTTAACTATAAACCTAACGCTTCTTGGGCAAAAGCGTATCAGTATGTGCGGGATGTACTTTGATGGCGCAAAATCGTCTTTCTCTGCGCTTTTCTGTTCTCGCTGCGACGGGAGGATTCTTTTTTGTGCTCTTATTCAGTTTTGCCGCCTTTGCAGGAACGAGAAGCCTTTCCTTTATAGACGGCATCTCTGCGGCAGTTTCGCTGCTTTCAGGCAGCGGGAACGGCGGCAGCAGCGCGACGATCCTGCTGCATCTGCGGCTTCCTCGCGCAACAGGAGCAACTCTTTGCGGCGCGTCCCTTTCTGTGTCTGGCTTGCTCCTGCAGCTGAGCCTGAACAATGCGCTTGCAAGTCCCGGCATTATCGGAGTGAATGCAGGCGCAGGCTTTTTCGCGCTCCTCGCTTCGCTCGCTTTTCCGTATGCCACGCTTATACGTGCAGCAGGGGCATTCTCCGGTGCGCTTTTAGCAGTATTCATCGTATATCTTATCAGCGAGCGCGCAGGAATCAGCAAGACATCGCTTGTGCTTTCTGGCATGGCGGTTTCTTCGCTGCTGACAGCAGGCATAGATATTTTGATCACCGCATATCCCGAAATCATTTCAGACAAAATCGCATTCAGCCTTGGCGGGTTTCAGAACCTAAGTATTGCGTCAGTGCGAATCGCCGCACCGATAATCGCGCTTTCGCTTGTCGCTGCGCTTTTGCTTGCAGGGGGGATAGACCTTTTTGCGCTCGGAGATGAGGCGGCTTTCGGGCTGGGGCTCAACGTGCGCGCTTGCCGTCTCGCCGCAATCGCGACGGCGGCGGTGCTTGCAGGCACGGCAGTGAGCGTCTGCGGACTTCTGGGCTTCGTAGGATTACTCGTACCAAACCTCGTGCGGCTGGGCGGGAAGCAGAATACGAGACAAAGCATTATCCTCTGCGTCATTCTCGGTGCAGATTTTCTGCTACTCTGCGATGTGCTTTCCCGCACGCTCTTTTTTCCCTATGAGCTTCCCGTCGGACTGTTTCTCTCATGCATGGGTTCGCCGTTTTTTATCTGGATGCTTGTTTCCCGACGCAAGAGGCTCTCTGTATGATCCGCATTGAACATCTCAAAGCCGGCTACTCTGGAAAGATAATGCTTGACATCGACTCCCTTGCATTTGACAGCGGCAAAATGACGGCAATCGTCGGGCTGAACGGCAGCGGAAAATCAACGCTGCTAAAAGCAATTTTGGGGATGCATCTATACGAGGGCACCGTGCAGCTCGACGGCAAAGACCTGCATGCGCTTTCGTATAAAGAACGAGCGCGGAAAATCGCCTACCTCCCGCAACTCAATCAAGTGAATCTTCTCGATGTATTCACGCTTGTCAGCCACGGACGTTTTCCGTATCTCGGCTTTTCAAAAGTGCTCGGTAAAAGGGACAAAGAGCTTGTCGAGAATGCGTTACGCCTCACGGATATGTGGGATAAGCGCGATAAAAGCGTAAGCGCCCTCAGCGGCGGCGAGCAGCAGCGGGCGTATCTTGCAATGATCATCGCACAAGACACGAAGATGATACTACTTGACGAACCGACCACTTATATGGATATCAAACATCAAGTAGAAATGCTTGCTGTCTTAAAGCAATTGTCGCATGAGGGACGAGGGATTATCCTCACAAGCCACGATTTGCCCCAAAGCTTTAGCGAATGCGATGAAGTACGCCTTATTCATTCCGGCAAGATTGTCGCTAGCGGCACAAGCGCAGATGTGCTCTCAGACCGCAATACAATACGAAACGTTATGGGTGTGGGCTTGCAGAAAACGCAGGGCGACGGCTGTTTGTACAAATATAGTCTGGTTTTATAATCATAGGAAACATTGAATGCAAAATCAGAAGCTGAAAGGCTATTGACAAAGAAATATCCTATTTATATGATAGGAAAACAGAATAATCCTTTACTTTAGGAGGCATCCTATGGCAACAACGGTAGACAAGGCTGCGCTCAAAGCGGGCGGGCTTATGCCGCAGGTGCAACAAGGAAAATACTCGCTTAGGGTGATGACCATCGGCGGCAATATGACAGTAGAGCAGATTGCAACGATTACTGCAGTCGCAAAAAAGTATGGCCACGGTTACATCCACATGACTTCACGGCAAGGCATCGAAATTCCATTCATCGATATCGAAGATGTGGACACAGTAAAAGCGGAACTGCTTGCGGGCGGCGTGCCGACGGGTGTATGCGGACCACGTGTGAGGACCGTAACGGCGTGCCAGGGCAAGGCGATTTGCCCGAACGGATTGATCGACACATACCCC
>ERZ842401.4137-NODE-4137-length-17202-cov-4.088062_pt1 | contig 17202 bp, 10 predicted proteins | sample MGYA00521270_ERZ842401 | MGnify/ENA primary metagenome ERZ842401 (study PRJEB31892, sample SAMEA3878208) | bioreactor metagenome | biome: Moose rumen | place: Sweden | collected 2011-10 | study: EMG produced TPA metagenomics assembly of the PRJEB12797 data set...
CGTCCTCCTCCTTCTTGGTCTTAATCAGCCAGTTGACAATCTTCACGAGTTGCTTAGTGAACCCAATCATGAGTATCAAAGCTATCGAGTTGTAGATGGTATGGAACATTGTCATTCCCATCGACATCGACGCCTGCAGCGCCGCCGAAGGCTTCGCGCCGCCGGCCACCGAGGTGTAAAGCGCCGTGGGGTCGCCGGCTTGCATAAGGTCGCGTGTCACCCACACGATCATCTTGCAGAAAGGGAAGAAAGCAAGCAAAGTGAGCGTAGAACCGATCACGTTGAACAGCAAGTGGCCCATAGCCGCCTTCTTGGCCGCCGCGTTACCGCCCATCGACGCCAACAACGGCGTGACGGTAGTACCCACATTACTACCCAATATAATCGCGCAACCCATCTCGAAGTTGATCCAGCCCTGCGACGCCATCACCAGCACGATGGCAAACGTGGCGGCACTCGACTGGATTATAGCCGTCAGCACCAAACCTACCACAAAGAACAGCAATGCCGACCAAATGCCCATCTGCGTATACTCCTGCAGTCCGGCGAAGAAAGGCGACGTTGGGTCGATTGTAGGAACATTGGCGTTGATGAAGTCGAGGCCGAAGAACAGAAACGCGAAACCTATCAGGAACTCACCTATGCTCTTCATGCGGTTGCTCTTCAAGAACAGCATCGGCACGCCAAGCGCCAATATCGGCAGGCAGAACGCGACCATCTTAACTTTAAAGCCGAATATCGCCACTATCCAGGTGGTGAACGTGGTTCCCACGTTGGCGCCCATTATCACCGCCATTGATTGCTCAAGCGACATCAGACCGGCGTTGACGAAGCTCACAACCATCACTGTGGAGGCGCTCGACGATTGGATTAAGGCCGTAATCACTATTCCGGTGAATACACCCATAAAACGGTTGCGGGTCATCGCATGAAGTATTGAACGCAAGCGGTCGCCGGCCACCTTCTGCAAACCCTCACTCATGACTTTCATGCCATACAGGAACAGGCCCACAGCGCCTAACAGCGACAGAAACTGAGTAAACGAAATGTTCATTTGTCTGCTATAAGTTTTTTTGCATTAGAATTTGGGGGCAAAGTTACAACCTCAACTTGAATTAACAAAATCCTAAAGCGTTTTAATGTGAATTATTACAATCCTGCTACAAATATATTACAGTATAGGCGGATTTCCGACGCTTGCCACGGCTGACGCCAAGCCACGGCTTTGCCCCAAAATCAGCGCTCTTACTCATATTTTTCCTTTTTATTGGCTAACATTTACATTTTTAGTTGTAACTTTGCGGTGATTTTTCCACTAAATTGACATATTATGGAGTTTAATTCGATATATTTCATAGGCGCCGGCGGCATAGGAATGGCCGCACTCGAGCGCTATTTTCTCGCTCAAGGCAAGAACGTTGCGGGCTACGACCGCACCCCGAGCGAACTCACGCAATCGCTCGAAAGCGAAGGCGTGCAATTAACTTTCGACCCCGACCCGGAGCTGATTCCCGAGAACTTTCGCGACCCGAAATCGACGCTCGTGGTCTACACCGCGGCCATGCCCGACGACTTTGTGCTGCTTCGCTGGTTTCGCGAGCGGGGGTTCGAGGTGGTGAAGCGTGCCCGTGTGCTGGGCATCATCACCCGCCAAAGCAAGGGCTTATGCTTTGCAGGCACACACGGCAAGACCACAACCTCCTCGATGGCGGCGCACATCCTCCACTCTGCCCCCGTTGGTTGCAATGCCTTTCTGGGCGGCGTGCTGCGCAACTACGGCAGCAATTTCCTGCTCAGTACCACCAGCCCCTATTCGGTGATTGAGGCCGACGAGTTTGACCGCTCTTTCCACCAGCTTTCGCCATATATCGCCGTAGTCACCTCCACCGACCCCGACCACCTCGACATCTACGGCAATGAGCAAAACTACCTCGAGGGCTTCGCACATTTCACGTCGCTCATCACCGCCGGAGGCGCTCTGGTGATGCACACCGGCCTTAAGCTTAAGCCGCGACTGGCCGACGGGGTGAGGCTCTACACCTACAGCCGCGACGCAGGCGACTTCCATGCCGAGCGCATACGCATGGGGGGAGGCGAAATCGTGTTCGACCTCGTAACACCCTGGGAGACAATCACCGACATCAGCCTCGGAGTACCCGTCGAAATCAACATCGAAAACGCTATCGCCGCCATGGCGGCGTGCCGATTGGTAGACGCCCCCGCCGACGTCATGCGCCAAGCAATCGCGTCTTTCCAAGGGCCGAAACGCCGGTTTGAGTTCTGGGTGAAGCAACCGGGCAACAACGGAAAGGTCATGGTCGACGACTATGCCCACCACCCGCAAGAACTCGCGGCGAGCATATCAAGCGTCAGGGCGCTATACCCGGGACGCAAAATCACAGCCATCTTCCAGCCGCATCTCTACACCCGCACCCGCGACTTCGCTCCGGAGTTCGCCGCGGCGCTATCGCTTGCCGACAAAGTGATTCTACTGCCCATCTACCCGGCACGGGAGTTGCCCATCGAAGGGGTCGATAGCCAACTGATTCTCAAGGATATCACCGTGGCCGACAAGGCTCTCTACTCCAAGCAGCAACTGCTCGAGATGATTCCTAAGCTCGACCTCGACATCGTGATGACGCTCGGCGCGGGCGACATCGACCGCCTCCTGCCCGACATCGCACGACTGCTACAGCATAAATAAGCTATCATTAAGGTTATAAACGCATTATCGATATGAGTATCAAGTATATATGGCGAAGTGCGGTAGCGGTGGCGACCGTAGCCCTGTTGTCGCTATCGTCCTTCACCACTGCCGCCGAGGGGGCGCGCTGCCTCGCGCGACAACAGATTTACGCCGATTTCAACCGTGCGGGTAGCAACCACTATGCCTATCCGGTGAAACAGACGTCGCTTACACCCGCCCCGGCAGGCTACGAGCCCTTCTACCTCGACCATTACGGCCGACACGGTAGCCGATGGCTCACCAAGGAACGATACTACACCGAGCCTGTTGCCGAACTGGAGAAAGCCGCACGGAACGGCAAGCTCACCGAGCCGGGACGCGAGTTGCTGCGAAGACTTCGACGCGTGGCAATGGAGGCGAAGGGCCGCGAAGGTGAGCTGAGCGACGTGGGCGCTGAGCAGCACGTCGACATAGCGCGACGCATGACGGAGCATTTCCCCTCTATTTTCACCGACGATGCCACTATCGACGCGCGCTCGACAATCTGGATAAGGTGCATCCTCTCGATGGTGAACGAGACGGGCGTTCTCCGGGCTTACAACCCGCGGATGCGCATCTCCACCGACGCCTCTTACGCCGATATGTACTACATGGGATGGGGCTACGGCGAGGACACGCTCTCCAACCGCCTACGCGACGAGCGGCGCACGCTTAGCGACAGCATCTTCGCCGCGTGGGTCAACCCAGAGCGATTTGTTTCTCAGCTGATTAGCGACCGCGAGTTTGTCGCCGACTCAATAAACGCCCTCCTGCTCATGGAGCGCACATTCGACATCGCCGGCAGCTTGCAGAACCACCATGCTTTCGACGGCATGACGCTGTTTGACTATTTCACCGCCGACGAGATTTACACAATTTGGCGGACAAAAAACGTATATTGGTACCTGCAATGGGCCAACAACCCGCATAGCGGCAACCGTATGCCGTTTGTCGAACGGGCGCTGCTTCGCAATATGATCGCCACCGCCGACGACGCTATCGCCAACGGCCGACGCGGTGCTCACCTGCGCTTCGGACACGAAACGTGCGTACTGCCGCTGACGTGCCTGCTCGAAATCGACAGTGTGGCCTACTCCACAAGCGACCTCGAAAGCCTGCACTTGCATTGGCAAAACTACAACATCTTCCCCATGGCTTGCAACGTGCAGATGGTGTTCTACCGACCTGTAGGCAAAAGCGTTATCTCTGCCGACGATGTGCTGGTGAAAGTGTTGCTCAACGAGCGTGAAGTGCATCTGCCTTTCGACACCGACAGCTTCCCTTATTACCGCTGGAGCCAACTGCGACCCTACTATCTGAAGAAACTTGATACCCCCATCAACTGGTATCAACCTTGATTATTGCCTATAAATCGCTAAAAAAGCACTACGATAAATGAACGAGACAAACGGACGACTGAAACCGCTTAAATTCGCGTTGAACCTGAAAACCGTGCTGTGGGGAGGCGAGAAAATCGCCGCCTTCAAGGGACTCGCATTGCCCGCAGGACGCACCATAGGCGAAAGCTGGGAGGTGAGCGGACTCACCGGGCACGAGAGCGTGGTCACCTGCGGCGACGATGCCGGACTCACTCTCCGCCAGCTTATCACACGACACCGCGGGCGTCTGGTTGGTAATCACATCTACCGGCGCTACGGCAATGAGTTTCCGCTTCTCGTCAAGTTTATCGACGCCCGCGACAGGCTTAGCGTGCAGGTGCACCCGGGCGACGAACTGGCTATGGAGAGGCACGGATGCAGCGGAAAGGATGAGATGTGGTACATCATCGAGGCCGACCCGCACGCGACGCTAGTGGCGGGAAGCAACACTCCGCTCTCGCGCGAACAGCTACTGGCAATGCTTGACGGCAAGCGGCTCGAATCTGTGCTAAAACGCTACCCCACTGCAGCAGGCGACTGTTTCTATCTGCCGGCCGGAACACTGCATAGCATTGGCGCCGGCAACCTGCTGTTGGAAATACAGCAGGCAAGCGACATCACCTATCGTGTGTGGGACTACGACAGACGCGACGGTAACGGCCAACCGCGACAACTGCACACTCGCCTCGCGCTCGATGCCATTGATTATAACCGACTCGACGCCGACTGCCGCAGGTATTACGAACGCTCTGCCGATGTAGCTACGCTATGCGACGGTGACTACTTTACAGCGCGACGGCTGATGCTCGACGGCTCACGCGCCATCGACATCTCTATGCCTGCCGATAGCTTCCTGATTATTATCAACATCGGAGGCAACGCCACCATCAACGCCGACTCAACACAAACCACTCTCGCTCAAGGCGAAACGCTACTTGTGCCTGCCGAAGCATCGCACCTCACCGCCATCGGCACCGCCACCCTCATCACAGCCCACTGCTAACCCCTCCCAACCACTGTCCCAACCACATTAGGAATTTGACCGACAGTTCAATCGCAAAATTTGAATATTTCGACGACAACGAAAATAACCTTGCTTCACCATAACACAAATCGTAACTTTGCCACACACGAATACATTTCCCGCAAGATATAGGCAACTACTGTCCCACCCTCTTCGATGGAAGATGGAAAATGTAAGATGTAAGATGTGTGTACCACTGTCCCACGCTCTAAATTAGTAATACCCCTAACCACACCGATTATTACATCAATGTTACAACTCGAAAAAAATAACATTTTTTAACTGTCTTTTTGAACCACTGTTTTGTTTTTTTAGCTACTTTTGTTTGGTTTAAGTTGGACATTTCAAGGATAACGCAAAGCTATCATATTGTGTTACATATTGTTGTCCCCTTAAACCAAGCTATTAACCATTCTACTGAAGAAAAGTTTTTTATTAACTACATTATTTATTAACAAAAACCGAGATTAAAAACGTATGAAGAAGTTTTTACTAAATTCGTTGTTTGCGCTCATCGCAATGGTGGGTGCATTCTCGTGGTCGGTTAACGCCAACGCTGCTCTGCGTGGCGATCTTACCGGCGATGGCGTCGTAAACGTGGGCGACGTAAGCTCCCTTTACGAGGCTATTGTTTCGGGTAATGCCGACTTGAAGTTCGACGTCAACGGTGACGGACAAGTCAACGCCGGCGATGTTTCGGAACTCTACGACATCATCCTTCACGGTGGTGGCGAGGAATTCGGTAAGGTTTACATCTTAGGCAACGTGGCCGGTGATTGGGATCCGACCATAGGCCAAGAGATGACCACCAGCGATGGTGTCACCTATACCGCAAAAATGGAGGCTGTCAACCTCGACGGCTATTCTTACTTCAGCTTCACCAAGATGCTTGCCGAAACCAACGACCAAGCAGGTTGGGACTTGATTGCTGACTACCGCTTCGGTGCCGTAAGCGAAGGCGACTTCCTGGTTACCGACGAGCAACTGGGTCAAGAGCTCGCTCTTACCGCTGAGGGCTATCAAACCTTCAAGATTCCCACTGGCACCTACAACCTCACCGTCAACGTTGAGGACATGACGCTCGTAATCGAGAAAGAGGCTGTCGTTATCGACAAGCTCTGGATGCTGGGCGACATGGTGGAAGGCGGATGGGCTCCCAACAAGGGTAATGAGATGACCTACGACGCCGCTAAGGGCACCTTCAGCACCAGCTTCACCGCCGAGAGCGTTCAGTACTTCAGCTTCACCAGCAAGCTCGCCGAACAAGAAGGCGTCGAGGGTTGGGATGAAATCGCCGCAAGCCGCTTCGGCGCTGTAACCGAGGACGGTACCGACTTCTGGGTAACCGCCGACCAACTCGACAAGGAGCTCGCTCTCCAAGCCGGTAGCACCGCATTCCGCGTAGAGGCCGGCAGCTACACCGTTACCGTCGACCTCGCTAAGATGAATGTTGTCATCAGCGGCGAAATCGCTCCCGAACCCATCGCTGACCTCTACCTGATTAGCGACGCAGGTCAGGGCTGGGATCTCACCAAGGGCGTTAAGCTCACCTACGACGAGGCTAAGGCCGTCTACACCGGCGAGCTCAAGGCCGAAGGTGATGTTTACTTCAGCTTCACCAAGAAGCTCGCTACCGCTGCCGATGGCTGGGACGAGATCGCTGCCGACCGTCTGACTCCGGTTGCTGATGGCGAAAACTACTGGGTAACCGCCGAGACTCTCGGCACCGAGACCGCTCTCGAGAACGGCTCCAAGGCATTCTACGCTAAGGCCGGTGAATACACCATCACCGTTGACCTCGCTAAGAACGTAGCCGTTATCGACGGCGAAATCGCTCCCGAGCCCATCGCCGACCTCTATCTGTTCGACAACATAGCAGGCAACTGGGACCTCACCAAGGGCACCAAGCTCACCTACAACGAGACCACTAAGAAGTACACCGGCGCTATCGAAAGCGAAGGTGAGTTCTACTTCACTCTCGGTAAGGCTCTCGCGACAGCTGCCGACGGCTGGAGTGAGATCGGACAAATCGGCGCTCAGGCCGACGGCGACGCCTTCTGGGTAACCGCCGAGACGCTCGACCAGGAGATCACTCTCATCGACGGCGGCAACAAGGGCTTCTACGCAAAGGCCGGTAGCTACACCATCACCGTCGACCTCGAGAACCTGAAGGCCGTCGTCAGCGGCGAAATCGCTCCCGAACCCGTAGTGGTCGACGACCTCTACGTCCTGGGCGATATGCAAGGCTGGGATCCCACCAAGGGCGACAAGATGACCTACGATGAGACCAACAAGGTTTACACAAAGACCTACACCGGCCTGAGTGGTCTGAAATACTTCAGCTTCACCAAGGCTCTCGGCACTTGGGACGAAATCAACGCTAACGGCTCGCGCTACGGCGCCGACAGCGACGGCGACTTCTGGGTAACTACCGACCTCGTTGGTCAGCAACTCAGCCTCGTTCAAGGCGACAAGGCGTTCCGTGTACGCATGGATGGCGACCTCACCATCACTGTCGACCTCGAGAACATGAAGGTTAAGGTTGAAGGCGACATCGTGGCTGAGCCCACCGTTATCGACGACAAAGACTATGACTACCTCTACGTTGCCGGAACCATGAACAACTGGACCGGTTCCAACGATGGCGCTAAGATTGCCTCGGTTAAGGGCGAGAAGAACTATAGCGGCGTGTTTGATGCAGGCACCAACGGCCAGTTCAAACTCCAACCCATCGCCGGCGACTGGGGCACCTCTTACGGTGGCACCAATGGCACTCTCAGTTCCAACAACGGCGCTAACATTCCCGCCAACGGCACTGTATACGTAAAGGCTGACCTCAACAACAATACTTACAGCGTTACCACCATCTCCTCTATCGGCTTGGTAGGCGACGCCACCACCGCAGGATGGGATGCAGCTAATGCCGTAGCTCTCACCTATAACGCCACCACAGGCGCTTGGGAAGCTACCGTAACCCTTACCGCCGGTGAAATCAAGTTTGTCGCCAACAAAGCATGGGACATCAACTGGGGTGGCGCTTTGAGCGTACTGACCGAGAATGGCGACAACATCGCTGTCGAGGCCGGCACCTACAAGGTAAGCCTCAAGCTCGTTTGCAAGGGCGAATATGTTGCTACTCTCACCCGCCAACAGTAATGATAATTAATTAGTTACGCCACCATAGCGCAACTATCTGACCTAACCCAAAGGGCGCCCGCCGCAAGCGAGCGCCCTTTATATTATATAAGGTGAAAACGGCAAGGGAGACATGATGTGTGAGCCGGGCAAGAGCGGCGCGACAAAAGCACAGGAATTTCAAGCGAATTCCAACCGGAAATAGCACGAATCGGGGTCGATTTACGGTGGAAATCGAGCCAAAAACAACAAAAATCACAGCTTTTTGTGCATTTTTAATTATTAATTTTTGTTATTCGGGATAAAACTCTTACCTTTACGGCGTTTTTCGGATACATATTGTCTATTTTTACTCATTTCGATAAAACAATTATAAAAATAAATTAAAGAAATGAAAAAACTTTTCTCCGCGTTAGCTATGCTGACGCTGCCGTTTTCACTCTTAGCGAGTGAAGCCGACCTTGAGATGCCCGCCAACTTCAGTAGCGAGGCGGGAGTGCTCTATTGGGGCTTCCTCGTGGTAGTGCTTGGACTATTGTTCGGTTTCTGGCAGTTCCTGCGTGTGAAGAAATTGCGCTCGCACGCCTCGATGCTTGAGATTGGTGACGTAATCTTCAAGACGTGCTCCACCTATCTCAAACAGCAAGGCAAGTTCCTGGGCATCCTCTTCCTCTTTATCGGAGCTGCCGTAGTGCTTTACTTCGGCGTGTTGAGCGAAATGCCGGTTGGCAACGTGTTGCTCGTGCTCGGCTGGACCGTGATAGGCGTGCTCGGCTCGTATGCCGTAGCCTGGTTCGGCGTGAGGATGAACACCTATGCCAACGCACGCATGGCATTCGCATCGCTCCGGCGTCGGCCGCTCGATCTGCTTAACATTCCCCTGACAGCCGGAATGAGTATCGGTATCGTGCTCATCTGCGTCGAGCTGGTGCTGATGCTCGTCATTCTGCTGTTCATGCCGGGCAATTTGGCCGGCGCCTGCTTCATCGGATTCGCCATTGGCGAGTCGCTCGGCGCCAGCGCGCTACGCATCGCCGGAGGTATCTTCACCAAGATTGCCGACATTGGCAGCGACCTGATGAAAGTGGTGTTCAAGATTGGCGAGGACGACCCGCGCAACCCGGGTGTGATTGCCGACTGCACCGGCGACAACGCCGGCGACTCCATCGGCCCGACCGCCGACGGTTTCGAAACCTACGGCGTGACCGGCGTAGCCCTCGTATCATTCATCCTGCTGGCGGTGCCCGAGGAGTATCGGGTGCAGCTGCTCATCTGGATTTTCGTAATGCGTATCTTAGGAGTGGTGACCAGCGTGGTGGCCTACTACATCAATGGCGCCATCTCACGCGCTCGCTACAGCCATGCCGACGACCTCGACTTTGAGCGCCCGCTCACTTCGCTGGTATGGATCACCTCTATCCTATCGATTATCGCCACCTACGCCGCAAGCTACTTCCTGCTTAAAGATTTGGGCAACAACTGGTGGATAGGACTTGCCACCATCATCTCGTGCGGCACATTGGGAGCCGCGCTTATCCCCGAGTTCACCAAACTCTACACCTCGCCCACCAGCGGACACGTCAAGGAGGTGGTCAACACCTCGCGCCAAGGCGGCGCATCGCTCAATATCTTGAGCGGTCTCGTGTCGGGCAACTTCGGCTCGTTCTGGACCGGATTTGTATTCTTCCTACTCATGCTGCTCGCCTATCTGGCAAGCAACCAATTTGAGATGAGCGGACTGCTCGGCGAGTTCTCGGCAATCTTCGCCTTCGGCCTCGTGGCCTTCGGTATGCTTGGAATGGGACCGGTCACCATCGCCGTTGACAGCTACGGCCCCGTCACCGACAACGCGCAGTCGGTCTACGAGCTCTCGCTCATCGAGGACGACAAAGCGAAAGCCATCAAGGAGATTGAAGAGGAACACGGCTTCACGCCCGACTTCGAGAAGGCCAAGTACTACCTTGAGGCCAACGACGGAGCCGGCAACACCTTCAAGGCAACTGCCAAACCGGTGCTCATCGGCACCGCTGTGGCAGGCGCTACCACCATGATTTTCTCGCTCATCTTCATGATTAAAGAGACTTTGCACATCGAGCCTTCGACGGTGCTCAACCTGCTCAACCCCTACGCCATCCTCGGCTTCATCCTGGGCGGTTGTGTCATCTTCTGGTTCACCGGCTCGAGTATGCAGGCTGTTACCACCGGTGCCAACCGAGCCGTCGAGTTTATCAAGGATAATATTAAACTCGACCCCAACGCGCCCAAGAAAGCCGACATCAGCAAGAGCCAGGAGGTGGTGCGCATCTGCACAGAGTATGCACAGAAAGGTATGATCAACATCTTCATCTCGCTCTTCTGCTTCGCATTGGGCTTCGCTTGCCTGTCGTCGCCCGAGAGTATCGGCGGCGAGAACGCAATCTGCCTATTTATCAGCTATCTTATCTCTATAGCCGTCTTCGGCCTGTTCCAAGCCGTGTTTATGGCCGACGCCGGAGGAGCGTGGGACAACGCCAAGAAGGTGGTTGAGGTCGACCTCAAAGCGAAGGGTACCGATCTCCACGACGCCTCCGTCGTGGGCGACACCGTGGGCGACCCGTTCAAGGACACCAGCTCAGTCGCGCTCAACCCCATCATCAAGTTCACCACACTGTTCGGTGTGCTGGCCATGGAGATTGCCATCAGCGAGAACTTCCGCTCAATTGCGCCCTACGTAGGCATTGCCTTCGTGCTCATCGGCCTCTACTTCGTCTACCGCTCATTCTACAAGATGAAGAGCCGATAATTCTGAATACATCTTCCCTCTATAGTAATGGGACGCGCCAAAGAGCGCGTCCCATTACTATAATCTTGCCATCCGCCAAAACCTCGCAACCGGCATAATCCGGAAAAAAACATTCCAAGCTATTAACAGCTCTTTAACCTACTTCTTGTCATACGCAAATATAGCTCTACGACTCAGGTCTGTGAGGGCGTGGGGTCGACGAAGTTGAGGCAGTAGCGCACAGCGGCGGTAATCTGCCGTGCTGCGGTGCCACCGTGCTTGAGCAGATTGAGCACCGTCTTCACGTAGTCGTTGCGTGAACGAAGTCCGCACAAGCCGGCCACATTGCTCTCGCCAATCATCGTCTTATGGTTGAACACTCGCAACACCATCATATAGTTCTCGGCTTGGCGATACTGACGGAAGTCGCGGCACAGTTGCTCATAAATGCCTCGCGGATTGATTTCGTTCACAAGGTCGACCATGTGCTCTTCGAGAGCCGTTATTCCTTTAAACTTCATATCGATACGCATCTCCACATCGCGCTTCACGCGGTGGCGCGTGTGCTCCAACGCTTGCGCCTTCAACTCTTTATCAAACAGTTGCATAACGGTGCGTTTCACCGAGGCGAACACGTGGTCGGGGTTCTTGCGTTGCGCTATCGCCACTGCCTTGATCACGCCCTCGAGCATGAGTATGTTCTCCACCTCTGCCACGTTGGGCACAAGGATTTTGCGTTGCCGCAAATATTCCACTTCGCGGTCGCTACGGCGGTCGCGGTCAACAATGCCCCAGCTGTCGAGGTGGTGCATCGCCTTGAGATCGTTGAACGAGCGTACACTCTCTATCACCTTGTTGCACGAACCGAGGGCGCGCACAGTGTAATTGGGAAAGATGAGGGTGTAGAGCTGAGTGTCGATGCTGTGCAGCTCGTCGCCCTCGACGAAGAGTGCTGGCTTTCGCGCCCCCAGCAGGTCAATATACAGCGCCTCACTTATGCTCCGGCTCGAGTCAAGAATCTCGTAATCCCAAGCAGGCACATCGGGCTGGAAGTCTTTCACCCACACGCATTTGTTGTCGAGACGCGATGCGGCGAACTCGATGTCGTGTGTGTTATAGATAAAGGTGCAGTCGGAGCGCATATCCTCTATCACGTTCCACAGCGCCACCATTATCGAGCGATGGAGGTAGGTCTCGGGGTCGTCGACGAAGATAACGGCATCCTCTCGGGCGTAAAGCACCGAGCCAATGTAGTAGAGCACGGCGCGCTCGCCGTCGCTCAAGCGCACGGCGGCATAACTGTCGGCTTGTCCGTCGGTAGCGAAGAGTAGCTTTCCGTTCTCGCGCAACACCTTATTCTTGGGGAACACATCTTGCCACATCTTCACCACCTTGTCGAGCTTGGTGCGCGGCAGCTTCACGTCGCTCTCGCCAATGAGCAGTCGGGTTTTGTAGTCGATAAGCTCGCGAAACTCCTCAATCATCATCACGTACATCAGGCGGTCGAACTCTGTGTTGGCGTGGTTCTCGATTTCAGGCGTTGAGGCGTTGATAGCGTTAAATCGCTCATCAATCGAGCCCGGCATCGGCTTGGCTTCGGCACGCTGCGGAAACATAGCGTGCAACGCGCTAACGTGGAACGCCCTGTCGCCGCAAGTGGCCATAAGGTGGCGCGAGAAGCGTGTCTTGCCGGCTCCGTTGGCGCCGATTATTGTCACTTGGCGAGCGTTCTTTATCGTCAAGGCATCGCCTTCGGTCCTCGGTGGTAATTGCAGGTCCATAATCGTGGTTTTATTTGAATTGGAGATAGGGTATTGACTCTAATACACAGGGCGGAAGAAGTTGCTCACCTGATCGAGATTGCCATCGTTGGGGGCAGGCTCGATGCCGAGAAGCCGGCACAACATCGGATAGATGTCTACATTGGGGAACTGCCCCGGGTGGTGGTAACCCTTACGGAAGTCGGGGCCAATGGCTCGGAAGCCCACCAGCATGTCGCTGCAACGGTTGTCGAAGCCGTGTCCTCCTGTGTGGGCTCCCACTTTGCGGTTGGTGAAGAGCCATCCGGGGTCGGGCGACACTATCACCTCGCCCATGTTCTCGTTGGTGCCGAAGTGCAGATATTCCGGCACCTCGCCCCGGCGGTAGACGCGTATGTGGTCGACACCGGTGAGGGCGTTCACCACGCTATCGGCATATTCGGGCCTATTTACGTAGATTACAGCCGGCGAGTCGCCACCGGTAAACGACACCCATTCCGGCTTCAGGTATTGGTCGGGGCGCACCGTGCGATCAGGATCGAGCCACGTCATGCCGTGGTCGCCGGTGATGATGAGGTTCACCTTGTCTCCGACGTCGGGAAGAGCCTTGATTCGCACCCACATCGTCCAGAGCAATGAGTCGAGATATTCAATAGAGCGGCGCGTGTCCTTTGAGATTGGGCCGTGGGTATGGCCTTGGTGGTCGGGCTCGTTGAAGTAGCACATTATCAGGCGCGGGCAATCTTTCTCGGGCCGCTGCAAGTGGGTTATGACCTCGTCGACACGTTCTTTGAACGACAGAAGCGGTTTCTTCAAGTAGTCGCGCCAATAGGTTGGGTGCTCGCCCTGTATCGCCACATCGCTACCCACCCAATAGACGGTGGCGGTCTTCACGCCCTGTCGTTGAGCCGTGAGCCAGATGGGCTCTCCGCCATAATACTTGGGGTTGGTGCGTACGTCCTTGTTGCTGAGCGAATAGACCTCTCCTGTGGCGCGCACGCGGAAAGTGTTGCCTATTATGCCATGGTGGTCGGGATAGAGGCCGGTTGCAAGCGTATAGTGGTTGGGGAACGTCTTGCTTGGGAACGAGGGCTCCATCACTGCCTTCACGCCGTCGTAGGCGAGACGGTCGAAGAATGGCATATCAAAGGCCTCGGCATAGTCCCATCGCAAGCCGTCGAGCGAGACAATCACGGTGTAGTTGTCGCCCAATGCCGCTCTGGCGCTCAGAAGCACCGTCAGAGCCGCGAAAAATGCAAATAGTCGTTTCATATTCAATGGTTTATGTTGGTTGTTGCGTATTAAAATCGCCACGCGATTTGGCAAATATAACGAGAATATCCCAGCTCACCAAATTTTTCACCCTAAAAAACATAGTTTCGTATAATATAGACCGCATAAAACGTGTCACTTTTGGTCGTATGACGAGAAAATCGTAACTTTGCGGCATGTTTAACCGATTTTCATTAAAAAGCAACTACTATTTTTGTTAAGTATATGATGAGAAACGAAAAAGTTAAGCAAGTTATGCTCAACGGTGTAGGCATTTACCCGTTTGAGAGCGAAAATGAGTTGATTGATTTCGCTCTCAACCGCAAATGCATTCTCGTGGCAATCAATGCCGAGAAAATTTTGCACGCCACCGATCAGACTTGTGAAATTATCAACCGTAACGTAGGCTATAGCGATGGAGCCGGTGCCGTCAAAGCGCTGCGACAGCGTGGCTATGCCAACGCCGTGAAAATCGCCGGCTGCGAACTGTGTCTGAAGATAATCGAGCGATTGGCTCCGCAAGGCAAATCGTTTTACCTCGTGGGCGGCAAGCAAGAGGTAATCGATGAGACGGTAGCGAAATTGCGCGAGCAATTTCCCACTATAAACATAGCGGGATACCGCAACGGATACATAAAAAGCGACGACGAACGCCTGGCGCTTATTGATGACATTGCCTCCAAGCGCCCCGATGTGGTGTTTGTCGCAATGGGTTCACCAAAGCAGGAGTTGCTTATGGAGGAGATACAAGAGCATCATCAGGCTCTGTTCCAGGGGCTTGGTGGCAGCTTCGATGTATACACCGGCCACGTCAATCGCGCTCCCGAATGGTGGGTGAGGCACAACCTTGAATTCGCATACCGCCTTATCAAGGAGCCGAAGCGAATCAAGCGTCAAATCCACCTTGTCACTTTCGCTTGGTGGCTGCTGACGGGGAAATTTAAGCGGGAGAAATGATCAGGCAGGTGGAATTCAGGCTTAGGGCGCGGGAGCGAGGTGCGCATCTGGTGACCGACGAGGTGGTGGCGCACTTAGGGTCGCTGCCCGAGACAGGCTTGCTGCACCTACTGGTGAAGCACACCAGCTGCGGTCTGGCGCTTAACGAGAACTACGATCCCGACGTGCGCCACGATATGGCCGTGGTGATGGATCAGCTTGTGCCTGAGGGTAATAGCCGCTTTCGCCACACGCTTGAGGGTCGCGACGACATGCCGGCTCACGCCAAGAGCGTGCTCAGCGGTGTGAGCCTCACCATCCCCATCACCGGGCACCGGCTCAACCTCGGCACCTGGCAGGGCATCTATCTGCTCGAATACCGCAACGCTGGCGGTAGCCGCTCGATAGTGGCCACTATCGTCTCATGAGAGCGACGGCAGCACTTCGAAGGAGACACCGGTTAGCTTACCGCATACGTAAGCGACTGGGGCGGCGCCGTTTTGGCGCAGAGCGTGCAGAAACTCTTACTTTCCACCGGGCCTTAGCCCTGACCCTCTTGCGGGTCGAGGCTAAGGCTTGTTTTTGCTAAAGTTTTGATTTTACGCCAAAAGCGGGTATAAAAGTCGTGATTTCACGCCTAAATCAGGCACACAAGTCGCGATTTTACGCCAAATATTTGCATAATTCGATTAATGGTGTTAACTTTGCGGCGTAAAAATCAACATAATAACGACAAATTACGCTATCAATTATGAAGTCCCGTTTTCTAAGCCCGACAATTCGTGATAGTGCCGACAGCAGCAACGGCAGAATACTGATTATAACCGGCGCCCGCCAAACCGGCAAGACCACGATGGTAAAGGCGCTGTTTCCCGAATATCGCTATCTAACGCTTGAGGATCCAGTACTCCGCCGCAGCTACACATCGCTCACGTCGCAACAGTGGCACGACCTCTACCCTATGGCTATACTCGACGAGGTGCAAAAGGCGCCGCAGCTGATTGAGAGCGTAAAAGCCGTGTACGACCAGTGGGAGGAACCGCGCTACATCCTACTGGGGTCGAGCCAGATACTCCTATTGAGGAAAATTAAAGAAAGCCTTGCCGGGCGCTGCCACATAATAGAGCTATACCCGCTGACGCTGCCTGAGATAATGAGTGAGGCAAACATCGACGCTTACGTTTCTCCAAGCGCGCTGCAACAGCTGCTGAACACCGGCAAGATGCCTCCGCTACTGCCCTCGCTATTGCTCGACACCAAGCACGCCACGAAATTAGAAGCTTGGCATCAACTATACACCTACGGCGGCTATCCGGCACTCACCGCGGCCTCGCGCGACCATGCGCAACGCCAACAATGGCTCGACGACTATGTGCACACCTACCTTGAGCGCGACATTCGCGACTTGGTGGCTATGCGCGACCTTGAGCCATACGTAAAGTTGCAGCACTTGCTGGCGTTGAACACCGCCTGCACTATAAACATTGCCGATATAGCGCGAACGATAGGAGTAAGCGCCAAAACCGTGACTCGATACATGGAATACCTGGAACTGTCGTACCAGGCGATACTGCTTCCGGCGTGGGATCGCAACGATAGAAAGAGATTGACAAAGGCTCCAAAGATACATTACTTGGACGCCGGAGTGATACGGGCAATAACCACGCGCTGGGGAGCGCTGAGCGGCAACGAGTTTGAGAGCCTGATTGTGAGTGAAATATATAAGCAAGCGAAGCAACTGCCAACTAAGGTGGGCTGCCACCACCTGCGCACCGCCGACGGGCGCGAGGTGGACTTGCTACTCGAAACCGGGCAGGGCTACTACGCCTTTGAGATTAAGACGACCGAGCACGCGTCGAGGACCGACGCGCGCCACCTTCGAGCTTTGGAAGAAGTGCTTGACAAGCCGTTGCTACATTCGTTTGTGGTTTCGCAGGATCCGGTGACAACCCTGTTGGGCGACAACATCACGGCAGTGCACGCGCTTACACTGCTGACATAAGGCCTAATCGGGTGGGGACAGTGGTCGCGGGGATTTTTGGGACAACGAATTAATACTAATTTTCACGAAGATATTCGGTTAGGTTGCGGGGACAATCCACAGACATTCCCCACTGCCCCATTTCTTTTTGGCTTTTAAACTACAAAATAATTTTTGGTATGGGTGGGACAGTGGATGCGGCAGGCGATTGTAGGGTCGACGCATGCGT
>ERZ842401.4138-NODE-4138-length-17201-cov-4.231308_pt1 | contig 17201 bp, 24 predicted proteins | sample MGYA00521270_ERZ842401 | MGnify/ENA primary metagenome ERZ842401 (study PRJEB31892, sample SAMEA3878208) | bioreactor metagenome | biome: Moose rumen | place: Sweden | collected 2011-10 | study: EMG produced TPA metagenomics assembly of the PRJEB12797 data set...
GTTTCGCCCGCCGTATTTGCCACGGAGAAAACGACCGCGCTGCTTTTGCCTCTCCGAATCATCGGTGCTGGTGCCAAGGAGCTGAGCGTGGACGGCATGTTGGAATTTATGAAGCCCATGCGGGAAACATTGCAAATTCCCGCCTGATATGCTAGAATAAATTGAATACAGCGAGAAGGTGGTGTCATTGATTGCGTAAGTATGAGATGACGGCGGAAGAGCTGGCGGCGTTTTTGCGGCGCTTCGACGGGGCAGAAAAGTTCATCCCAGCTTTTCTTGCCCTTGCCAAGCGCTACGACGACACGGATAGAAACACGATCATAGGCAATGTGGATTTGGTTTTTGAACCGTACATGTCAAATATCCGTCAGCGCTACGGCAATAAGCACGGTATCGTCATGGCGATAACCGGCGTCACGCGCTCAACGGTTGAGGCATGGTTTACGGAAAAGCGCGATATAAAAATGCCGCTTGTCCATCTGTCAAAGATTGCCGACAGGCTGAATATTCCGCTTGAAAACTTCCTGGGGGACGATGCTTCCTGGTTCAACAATTCAGAACGGGAAAGAGTCAAGCATGAGCTTTGGTCGATAGAAGATCAAATATTGGATAAGGAGAATGATACAATGAGAGAATGCTATGGTTATGAGCTGGCCGGAACCAAGAGCGGCAAGCACAAGCTGGTCGTATACAAGACCATTGAAGCCGCACGGCGCGACGCGGAGGATTTATCCAAGAAATTGGAAGACGATGAAACTCTGATTTTATTCTCGGCTCCAGCCGATGAAGATGGCAAATTGGCGTCCAATCAGTTCAAGATTCTGGACGCATGGGGCAAAAACTGAAGGGAGCGGTGCGACAATGCAAGCATTTTCTGTCGGGAGTACCTATCCGAATTTCGCGGCAATGAATGACCAAGCGAGACTCGGCATTGCTGGCGGCGAGATTATGATTGTCTGCAATCTGATTGACCCCGCCGATGATGAAATCAATCTTTTCAAGTCCGGCGCGCCTTTGAAACTCACGGCTGCGCGCTTTGACGACTTGCTTGTCATGACCGCATTCTTTGGCGATATTTCCTTCGATATGAGCTATACGCCCCATATCGGTGCGGCGCATGGGCTTGACGCCCTGCCACTGGAGGGAGCTGGTTATCCTATCACGGTTTATCTGTTCGACGAGCGCGGGAAACTGCTCAATATCCGGCGCGTCGGTTTGTCCGGCGCTATGTCGATGGAGATTTACGCCATTGTTCACGACATTGAGGCACGTCCGTTTAGCCGCGCGGCCTATGAAGGATCGCTACGAAGAATGTATCAATTCTCCATTGACGAGTTGGCGGCGCTGGCAAGCCCCGCCGGGCGTTATACGGCGGGTGAGAATGATACCACAACCATGCGCGTATTCCAGGCGACGAGCCGTTATCCCGGCCATATTCCGCAGGAAATCGAGCATCTTTATACCTATGTGGCGGACGCGGGGCACACGATCCTGGCCGTTCCTGAGCGCTTCGAGGCGGAGGCGCGGGGGAATGTCGGTGATTATCTGGTGCCCATGCCTGTGAAGCTGGTGCTGGCAAATGGCTATCGCTTCATGCCGGACGGAAAGAACATCGTTGTCCCCTGTGAATATGACGATGATTTGGGGCTTGTCAGTCCACCGGAATACGACGAATACTGAGGCGGCGAACAGCCGCTTCTTTTTTTATGCCCTGTACAGAATTTTCGGGTATTTGAAAACGGATTGCCCTGCCCGCGACAATGAGACACTGTTTTTTAGAATGGGATTTTTCTGGCTGGGCGCTGCAATCACTTCGCGTTTTTAAGAACGCGGTTTTTCTGGCGCAGGAAGCGGTCGAAAAAAATTCTAAATAAATTTCTAAAACCTATTGACAATTACAGAGAGCCGAGTTACAATACAAGCGAAGTCAGGGGAGAAACCCCGCAGAATAAAGAACGGAGGATAAAACAATGACTAATGTGAGCGTCGTCTACAACACCGCGAAGAATGGGATTGAACTGTATTTTGAGAGCAAGCCGGAAACGTCCGTGATCGACATGATGAAGCTGGGCGGCTTCCGCTGGAGCGGCAAGCAAAAGATGTGGTACGCCCGCCAGTCGGACAAGACCCGCTACATCGCCAGCCAGGTTTCCGGCCAGATGGTCGAGAATGTCGCGTCTGAGCCTGTCAATCCTGCCGAGCCTTACGATCTGTGGAAGATGACGCGCACGGACGGAATCGGGAACAACGTAGATAAGGAGCTTCAGCCGAAGGAAATCGCCGCGATCATCCGCAAGCACATCAAAGAGCGGTTCCCGATGTGCCGCCTGTCCTTCACCGTCCATGACCACAATGATTTCTGGAGCGAGGTCAAGTCCGCGCCCTTTGCTAAGGACAGCGAAGAGCTGAAGGCGATCATAGACTACATTACCGCTTACACTCACAGCTTCCAGTATGGCGACAGCGACCCCTACGCTGATTATCATTGGCACAATTTCTACGGCGGTTATTGTTCTGCGCATTTTGATTATGTCGAGACGGCGCAGACCGATGAAATCGCAGACATGATCCAGCGCTTCCAGGCGTCCGAGGTTGAGTTTGAGCGTGAAGAGGGAGAGCGGAAGCGGCGCGAATGGGCTGAAATGTGTGCCAAGCGCGAGGCTGAGCACGCGGAGTATGAGCGCCGCCGTCAGATTGAAGAGGCGCAACGCAACGAAGTTGAAGCCGCTGCCGTGACGCGCGATGTTGAATACTTCGTCGAGAATGCCGTGTTCCCGAAGGATTGCAAGTGCAATATTCTTTCCCTATACGAGCGCTCCATTGAAGAAGAGGGAACGAACGAGAGCCGCGTTTGCCGCGTGACGCGGGAAGTCCATCTCACGAAGGCGCTTTATGACATCTTCACGTCCCAGCTTCTCGACGATTGGAGTTTTGTCGCCGGAATGGGTGGGAGCGCGACCGATGATTGGCGCGTCAACTCTATGATCGACTATGACAACATGACCGCCGAAGAGCGCGAGACGGTGGAATGGTTCGAGAATGAGTGCGTCGCTGTCTTCTGCGATGGCGAGATGAAGCTGATTGTCAACCCGGAGGGCTACAATTATTGCCGCTATATCTATCTGGTCGGCGAAGAGACCCGCGTCGTCAATGAATACAAGGGCCAGCAGGTCATGACCGAGGAACAGCTTAACGAAAACAAATTCGCCGCCGATGTTCTGGAAGACACCAGCGCGGAAGTCATCGAATCGAATGGCCTCATTGCCTCCTGGGACACGGATAATTTCGGCATCTACAAAGAGGCGATGAAGCGGAAAATTTACGGCGAGAATGGAAGGCCCGGAATCCGCTTCGGCGCAAACATCATCCGTGCCCTGCCGGAAAATATGGAAAAGCTCAAGACCGCCATGTACAAGCTGGTGGCGGAAATGAACAGCACGCAGGAACAGTTTGCGAGGGTGAATCCTCAGCCCAGTCAGCGTCTCACCATCATTAAAATGTATGATTTTGGTGGGCTTGAAATGATTCGCCTCACAGTTAAGAGCTGGAAGAAGACAACCTATGCACAGTATAGCGATGCGGTGGAACTTGACTATGTGCCGTCTCGCGGCAAGCAGCAGCGGAGAATTTGGCTTCGCAACGACTATCTGATCTTCGACGGCTGGCTTGGCGACATCCCGGATAATCTGATTTGGGAAATGGTCAGCGAAAATGACGGTGTTGTCATACGCCGGATGCGCCATAGCTCCTTTGACCGCGCGTGGTATGATGATGTTCTGGCGTATTATGCCAAACTGGATCATAAACCCATTATCAACACATACCAGCCGCCATTTGCTAAAGACTCAAAAAATTAACTGAATGAAAATTTCAAAAACCTGTTGACAAATGAAGATTACCGAGTTATACTTCAGCCATCAACAGGAGATCAGCGCAAGGAGGGAATGAACATGTCAGAAGCCGCCGTGAAGTACACCACCAGGGAAGAGGGGAACGTGATCCGCATCGTTCCCCAGCACCTTAAAAAGGATGGAACCGTCAAGCAGACGGTGTGCAACAAAAAGGCTGGCGTCAAGTCTGAGGTTTACGCCTTCTCGATGGACGACATGCGTCGCATGGTGGATTATTTCACCAGCCATGAGATGTGGCTTCCCCGCCTTGCGCTGGAATTGAGCTGCAACATGGCGCGTCGCGTTGGCGATATTCTCGCCCTGAAGTGGGAGAATTTCTTCGACGCCCGCGAAAACTTCCGCGAGGAACTGGCCTCCATCTCTGAGGAAAAGACCGGCAAGCTGGCCGCGCCCCGCATCAATCAGGAAGTGAGGAACGCGATCTGGTTCTATTGCAACAAGACCGGCTGTGTCCCGAAGGATGATTTCTCCGCACCGGTGTTCCTCCAGCTTTCGGGAAATTATAAAGGCCGCGTCCTGTCCTACAGCGGCTATCTTAAAGCCTTGAAGCGCGCGGCGCAGGAGCTTGGCATTGAGTACAATGTCGGCTCCCACAGCGCCAGGAAGACCTTCGGCAAATACTCACGCGAGCTACACGCGGGCGATGTCAATTCGATGGAGGTTTTGCAGGGGATTTATAACCATTCCAGCGCGAACACAACCCGTTCATACATCGGCTTGACGCGGGAAAAGCAACACAAATACTACGACGATTTCGGAAACTTTTTCATGGATTGCATCGAGGGGAAGTCAGCCGACCCCCATGCGGATTCTCCCGTTGTCCATCTGGAGAGCGCCGATCTACGCGAGCTTTTGAGGCTGGCTTATTCTATGGGCATGGAGAATGTGAACGCAGACCCGCAGACGCATATAAACGCCTTCGCGGAGCTGGAAGAGCTGGCCGAATCCATGAAGAAGTGAGGTGACGACATGGGGATTACATGGAAGAACATCCATCCCAAGACGTATCAGCAGGGCGTGTTCCTGGCGTTTGTCAGAAAAGATGAAAATGGCAAGGAAATAATCACGTCGAAATCAAAGGCCATGACAAATGAAATTGCGGCGGCGCTCATGGAGGCCATGCAATATAATCTGCTCCATCATGGCGACCCGGAAGATAAGCCTTATATCGGCTATCAGGACAAGCATGGCGGTACGCTCATCTATATTCTGCCGGGCTGGACGTTCGGCGTTCGGCGGCAAGGAAAAAGAGAGTAAAAATATTTCAAATAGGTATTGACATTTTCGGAATTATGTGATAAGATGACGAAGTAAAAGGAAAGGAGAGAGCGGAATGGCAGAGCATATGACGACACGGGAAATGATAGATAAGTATACAGCTTCAAAGACAAATATGAAAACGCCCGAAAAGTTTATCACGATGATTGACCGGAAAGAACTCTTTGAATACGAAGAGGAAATCGGCAAGCAGTTGATCGAGATGAATGCGGACGAAATCATGTACTTTCTGAAGAACAAGATCGTCAGCAAATCCGGCAGACGCGCTCCGTTCTCCACCGTTTACATCGTCGCAAATTGCTATCGCAATATGATTGAGTGGTATAATGAGACTTATCATGCGTCGGTGTACAATCCGTTCAATGCGAAGCAGTTTTCAGCGCATAATCTGAGTATGGCCCTGGCGGATGAAGCCGATGTATTTACCACGCAGGATATGGAGGATTTAATTTCCGGCGTCCGCAGATACTATGATGTGGAGCGGGCAGACTTTATCGAGCTAATGATCCGTCTTTTCTATAGCGGCTTTTCCAAATCGACGGAAATCATCGCGGTAAAGGAAGAGGATATATCACCCAAGACGCGCACGATCAGGCTGGCAGATTTCAGGACGATCACACTGGACGAAAAGACGTTCAACCTCGCGCAGCGTGTTCACGAAATGAAGACCATTCCGTTCATGCGTGGGAATCTGATTATGACGCCTTATCACGGTAGCTATTTCACGCTGCCCACTAGGGCTTCGCAGGTTGACAAAATCAACGACAAACAGCCGACCATTGCCTGTGCCTATTGTCACAACTGCATCAAGACGGCGGCAAAGGATATTGGGTTCAGCAAGGATGTCAGTTATATGATCCTGTATCACCTTGGCTTTTATGACACACTGGTTAAGACTTACGGTGTGGAAAGAGCAAATGCCATTCTGAACGCGCAGAGGGATTCCGGCAAGGCAGACGACTTCCGAGCGGCGGCGCAGAAATACGGCATTGTAGACGATATTCAACAGTTCAGGAACAAGATCGTCAGCTACATTCACCAATAAATGAAACGGGGCGCAAGCCCTTTTCATTGGAGATTAATTTAATTTCAAACAGGTGCGGAGAAATAAATTTAGTGATTGGTATTGACAAGACCTCCCAAATAAGGTATAATGGTCTCACCGCCCAAAAAGAACAAACGTTCGATTGTGAGATGAAGGAAGGTGTTTGAGATTGAAGATGACTGTTATGAGTGTCGAACGGTTTGATGGAGAATTGTTCTCTTGGTATGAATCGCGCGTGAGGCTCGAAAATGGCATGGTGCTTGATGTCTTTTTCGAGATCAACGAGCGAGAGTTCCGCCTGTTCCATGCGGAAAACCTGAGTTGGCCCCAGCGGAACGCCATTCGGGATAAAATGCTGACGCTGTTTGAGGAAATGCTTGCCTTGGAGAACACAGCGGCATGACCCTATAAAATGGCCGCGTCAAACGCGCGGCCAATATAAAACAGTTTAATTTCATTGTCAACAGGTGCAAGAAATAGATAAGGAGTGTAAATCATGATTCGGTATGTGTTGGCGGATGGGGAAGGGCGTTTTATCCGTCAGGATAACGGGAAGTATGTCGAGATCACCGGCCAGAGATACGCCACGGTGTGGGACGATCTGGACAAGGCGAACAATGTGTATCGCAGCTCATTGGCTCAGAAGCTCAGAGAGCGTTATTCTGATCAGGCAATCACCGTTGAGCGCGTCACATTGACGAAACCGGAAAAGATGGGCGAGTTGATCCCGTTCGGCGCGGCTACGCCGCAAGCGCCAGAGGAAAAGCGCACGACCGCCGACATGGTTGATTCTCTGATTGACATTGTTTCCGGCCTGAGTGAACGGAGCGCAGACCTTATGGCCGAATTGAGCCGGGCGGATAAAGAGATCAGTGACATCTATCACAACATCGAATTGACTTCCTTCAATGCCTGTCAGGGCTATATGTATTGCAAGAGGCTTCAGGGTGCGCTGAGAAACCGTCGCCGAATCAAAAACGAAATCGAGATCATCGGCTATGTGGGCAAGATGCACCTGAGCGAGGACGGCGTGAAACAGCTTTCAAAGAGCATCGACGGCATGGCGGGCAGGAAGTACCGAACGAGGATTACAGACCTGGAAAGTGAGGGAAGCGCATGAGCAGGGAAGCATGGCAGGACACGGGCAAGTGTTCGGAGTGCCGCCGCCAGCCCTATTGCAAGAAGCAATGCCGGGCAAACCGGGAGGCATTGAAGCGGCTAACGACCGGGTTGATAATGGAGAAGTTCGTGGAGCGGTTCGGCAAAGTGCCGAAAGAAGTCGCGGATAATCATTGAGGAATAAATCAAGGCCGACAAGGCCGCGTAAGGAGGAAACTATGCACGAAATCAACCCAAACGCAAAATACCCCGATCTTGAATGGCTTGTCCGCGTGTTCAACAAGCATCGGATTGAGTGCCATGAGGAAGGTGCGCCGTATCTGGACGATACGTCCGTCGATGTGTTCCCGCAATGGTTCCCGAACACGGGCGGAGGCTTCGCGGAGTCCGGCTATATGTACGGCCAGGCGATGACCAAGCAGCACACCACCATCATCTATTCCGATTCGGACGGCGTTGCCATGGTCTGCTTCGACAATCAGCCCGCCTATTTTGTGGACGGAATTTTCGATGTGTTCTATGGGGACATGGAGAAGCGATCCATGTGCAGACTGTTGGACGTACACCGCTATAAGGCCGATGGCGGCAGGGTAATTAAGTTGTATGGAGGTGCATGATGAAAGATTGGATCATTCTTGGCGCAATCTTTTTCATCCTTATCTTGATTACGGCTTATGCCAGCCTGATTGTTGCCAGTCGTGAGGACGATGCGATGGAGCGCCGGGCAGAAAAGTACGAAAGGGAGGATTTGAATGAGATGCAGTAAGTGCGGCTGCAAGCTGGATGGTGTATTTCTGGACTACATGCCCGCGAATGGCTGGAGGTGCGGCCAGTGTTCCGGCGAGCCGCGCGAGGCGATCTTCTGCAAGCACGGCGACAAGGTGCGGTTTTCCCATCCGCATAACGGTCTGGAATGCGATAAGGAACGGGCCAGGGATTATCTGGCTGTTGGCGCGGCCTACACTGTCGATGAAATCCATGTCGGCAGAAGCCGCACGGAAATTTGGCTCTTGGAAGTGCCGGAAGTCTCGTTTAATTCGGTACTGTTTGAAAGGATTGGTGATGCCTATGCTTGAAGTCGTCAACACGCACACGGGCAAAATCTATGTAGACCGCGAGCGCCATCTGGAATTTCTCACCGTTGGAGACTATGGCAAAGAGAACAACATCAAGGCCAATTTTCTCGGCCTTACAAAGGAAATCCACGGCGTCGCAAACACGGCTGTAGATCTGAGTAAGAAATGGGTTGCCACGATTAGCACACAACGAGGGTGCTTCCAGCGCTGTACTTTTTGCGACTGCCCGAAATATGGATTCTATGGCAACGCATCAATGGACGATCTGATATACCAGATTGAAACCATATTGCAAAACGAGCCGGATGTTGAGCATACAGAGCGCTTTAACGTCCACTTTGCGAGAATGGGAGAGCCGACGTATAACGGCATGGTGATTACGTTCGCGTTCGAGCGATTGCGACATCTGGTCAGGGATTACATTCGTGCCGATACAATCCACCCGGTCATCTCGACGATGTTGCCGCGAACAAACCATTACCTGTCAGATTTTATCCATCTGTGGTGTACGGTCAAGAATGATGTATACAACGGCGAGGCCGGATTGCAGTTCAGCATTAACTCGACGGATGATATTCAGCGCGACGAACAGTTCGCATGGTGCAGTTTAAGTCTGCGCGAGATTGCAAAATTGGCTGACGGCCTTCCCATGCCGAAGGGCAGAAAATATACGCTGAATTTCGCCGTTACCAAAGACACAATTCTTGACGCCGTAAAGTTGAACAGCATGTTCGACAGGGAAAAGTTCATCGTCAAGATTACGCCCATTCACCAGACCAATTCCGCCGTTGCCAATGGCTTTGATGTTGGTTCCAGCTACACAGACTATGACGTATATCGGCAATTCGAGCAGCCACTCCTTGACTTGGGATGGGATGTCATCGTTTTTGTGCCCAGCCTGGAAGAGGATAGCGACAGGATCACATGCGGAAATGCGCTGATTTCCAAACGATAATAGAAAAGATAGGGATAACGATATGAAGATCAATGTTGTCAACAATACTGGTATCAATGTGAAGGTAGAAAAGTCTGACGACGGCAAATCAATCACGCTTTATGTTGATGAAGTCAAAAAGCATGGCTTGCTTGGCGATGTCAAGTGCGGCAAAGTGGTCAAGATTGGCGATGTCAAATATATCGTACTCGGTCACAGCGCGGAGACGACGGCGCTGATTACGAAGGATTTTGTCAAGGAAATGGAGTTCGGCAAAGATAACAACTACAAGGCAAGCAAAGTGCGCGATTACCTGAACGGCCCCTTCTTCGACAACCTGGCCGACGCGGTTGGCCGAGAGAATGTCATCATGCACAATGTCAATCTGACCGCAGACGATGGAACCAACGTCGGCAAGTGCTGCCGCGACCATGTGAGTTTGCTCACAACTGAGCTTTACCGCCGCTATCGTCAGTATCTTCCTGCCTATGGCAAGTGGTGGTGGCTGGCTACGCCCGTCAGCGATCACAAAGATTATGCTGGCTGCGTCTGCTGCGTCAACTCCCATGGCGTCCTGGATTGGGGCGGCTCTGGCTGTTGCGGCGGTGTCCGCCCGTTTTGCATTTTGAACTCTTCCATCTCGAATTTTGAGGTTGTCGAATCTTAAATCTTAATGCCAGAGAAGAGATTTATCATCGGAGAAAAGGCCAGTGAATTAATGACAAGTGTGCTTGACATCACCACGAGCAAAAGCCATTATCCCGTCAGATTCCGTAGGCTTTCCGACAAGTTACAAGGCTGCGCTATCGACATATATTGTCTTTCCGAGGACGCGAACAGTATCAAAACAGACACTCAGAAGCGGAAAGACACGCGATTCGATATGCAAACGAGTGTCATATCATGCTGCAACAAGTTCTTGAAGCTGGCTGAATACAGCCTTCATGCCAAGCTAATAAGCGAGGCTACGTGCGATTCCTGGTCTTCCCTCGTTGCAGACATAAAGTATATGACGCTTTCTGCAAGATCAAAACTGTAGCAAAACCGTTATGGGCTATACGCTGTAGCTGGCAACGTCTGCAACGTCAACTCCAATGGCGTCCTGAATTGGAACGACTCTGACTATTGCAACGGTGTCCGCCCGTTCTGGTGGATTGTGAGAGCGATTAGGTTTCTGTTGAAGCTCAAAGGAGAGCGCCACATCAAAAGAGCGTATAGCCTTTCTCGCCGAAAGAGGGTGGGATAAATACAAAAGTCATTATCTGATTTTGAGAAGCTGACCGACTTCGGGAACCTTTATCGGTCTATGAAGCGGTCACTTCTCGGAAGAAGGCGCAGCGCGGAAGCGCAGGAATTTAAGCGATATGCCTTTGAGAATATTCAATTAATGAAGCGGCAACTCGTGGATGGAACATATAAAGTAGCGCCATACCATGAGCTGATTGTGACTGAGCCAAAGCGTCGCGTCATCATGGTCGGTTCGTTCCGCGACAAAGTTCTTCAGCATTGCTTATGTGATTATGTCCTTTTGCCGAAGCTGAAAGACAGCTTTATTTCGACCAATTTTGCCGGGCAGGTGGGCAAGGGAACGGATTTCGGGCTGAACACGCTGTCCGATCATCTGTCCGGTTTCTATGCGGAGCACGGACTGAACGGTTATATTCTGAAATGCGATATAAGGAAGTTCTTCTATTCAATCAATCATGAGAAAATGAAACGCGTCGTCGAGCAGCACTTTGACGACGAGAGGATCAGGTGGATTTGTAATCTTTTAATTGACAGCACGGAGGGCATCGGCCTCCCGTTGGGCAATCAGGCAAGTCAGGCTTTCGCCCTGATGTATTTGATGCGTTTGGACGAAATGATAACCGCCGAAAGAGGGTTCAGCAGGTACGGAAGATACATGGACGATTTCTATGTCATTTCAGAGAGCCGTGAAGCGCTGAAAGCTCTGCTTGACGACATTAAAAAGCTATTGGCAAGCCTGGATTTGACGCTGAATGAGAAAACAGAGGTCGTCCCGCTGCGGAAGGGAATCAAATTCCTGGGCTTTCATTTCTACGTGACGGACGATGGCAAAGTCATTCGCCTTCTCAATGGCGCAAAGAAGCGCGGCATGAAGAAAAAGATTCGCAAGCTGATTGCAAAAGCTCAGAATGGCGAAATGAGCGTGGATGAGTTCGATGTGATATATAGCTCAATGAAAAACCACCTGAGCCACGGGAACTGTAAGCGCCTGATTGCCAGCCTTGATAGCATGGTGGATGAATTGCTCAAGAAGAACCGTTTTGAAATATCGGAGGAAACTGAATGAGGTACTATCTGAAGGTCATGATCTGGAAGGAAAATAAGTATGACGCGGAGCCGTCAGAGACAAAGGAGTGCGGCGACTATTTCTGCGAGGAAGCGGCCTACAAGGATGCGGAAGAGCTTGAAAAGCATCTTCTGAATTTCGGATGGGCTAAGGTTCGCGTTGAGGTTCACGCGAAGACATAATGGAATACGACAAAGGGTGATACAAATTCGGACTGGTAGTATTTATATTATCAGAAACCGGGTTAATGACAAAGTGTATATTGGGCAAACAGCAATGGACATAAAAGAACGATTTTATTGTCACATTAAACCATCAACCGCAAAGAAAAGATCAACATATAAGTTATATAATGCGATTGCTAAATATGGCGCAGAGAACTTTTATGTCGAAATGTTGGAAGATAATATACCGATTGAAAAGTTGGATGAACTTGAGATTGATTATATTGCAAAGTTCGACTCGTTTCATAATGGATATAATTCTACTCCGGGTGGAGATGGCAGAGTAATCAATAAAGTTAATAACGAGCATGAATTGCTTGCCCTTGCCAAATCAGGTATGAGCGCAATAGAACTCGCATCCAGATACAATGTACATAAGGCCACAATATATCGGACACTTCATAAACTTGGTTTCTATTACAATTACATAGATAACGACTATATTGTAGAGCAAGCTATGCTTGGGCGCACGGATGCGGAAATAGCCGAAGAATTGGGATGTCATAAGGTCACAATCGAAAGGGCGTTACACAAAAACGGAATAAGAAAGCGTCGGCAAAGGATTGATAGGCGAGACGAATTTGATTATGATGGTCTGTTTAAGGATTATTCAAATCAGATGCCGATTGGCGAAATCTGTAAAAAATACGACATATCAAAAACAACATTTGGTCGAATAAGACACAAGCATCAAATTGAAAAAAGGCCACATATCTACGCTTCAAAAGGATGTGATTCGCTGCAATGACCAATACATATGAGCAAATCGAAAAGATAGACGAAGAGCGACGCGAGATTAACAGCCAGATAACGCCGCTCAATGGCAGACTGCGGGAGCTGGAAGGCCGAAAGCGCGAACTTATCATCAATCGGCTGGCCGTCAATGTGGGGCGTTGCTTCATGGCGGACACCTTCAATCATCCGGGCAAAAACGGCTTCGTGAAAATCTTGGATGTGCCGCGTCCGCGTCCGATAGGCATCCACAGCGACTTCAATCCCTATCAATATCCCGTGCTCTATATCCCCAGCGTGGTTCATGATGGGGAAACCGGCGAAGCTGTCTATCCTCTCGACGGGTTTATCCCCTTCGAGGAAGACACGCTCTATTCCAAGTCGTGCAACGCGCAAGACCCATATGAGGAACTGTCGAGCGAATATCAGGAAATTAGCCATGAAGCATTTGAAAAACAGTTCAATCTTGCCGTCGATCAAATGCGGCGGGATATGAAATTTGAGTATACTGATGGTCTGATTGGAGGAATACGCGATGAGTAAGGAACGGCGCATGGATTTCGTCATCGGCCACGACATATGGGATGACGAGGATAACGACATCGTTTTTCGCTTTTACCCGAAAAGCTCACACATGCACGGCTTTGAAGAGGATAAGCCGCCTAAGTCGTTCAACGCCGTCTATAAGGTTTACTATTCCTGGGCGATCATCCACAAGCATCAGTCGGAACCAACGCAGGTTCTGTTCCGCATCGGTTGCGATGAGTGTTCTGCACTGACGGATTTGAGTGAATCCATTCGCTATGTTCTGGCGCACAACAGCAGGTCATTTCTCTATTCGCCGGGGCAGCAAGGTTCCATATGGGAGATTGAGTTTGAGCGCGGGTGGAGGCGTCCAAAGTGGGATTACAGCCCGGATATGATTCAATTTTCAGTTTTTAGCAACTGGACGAACAAGGGTTATCGATTCCGTCTGACCGATGAACGCGCGAAGAAGTTTGCGGATTTTCTGGATCGGGTAAATCAACACATGTTGGATAACGCTGAGGGGATATGATGGAGAGCTACATTAAACAGGGCGATTGCCTGGAATTGATGAAGGAGTTGCCGGATAGATCCATCGACATGATTCTCTGCGATCTGCCCTATGGCGTGCTCAATAAGGGCAACGCGAACGCCAAGTGGGATTCTGTTATTCCATTCGACGCGCTGTGGGCTTCCTACAACCGCGTCATAAAGGACAACAGCGCAATCGTGCTCTTCGGTTCAGGTCTATTTACAGCCGATTTGATGTTGTCCAATCGGAAGATGTGGCGCTACAATCTCATCTGGAAGAAAGGCGAGCGCGTGTCCGGTTTTCTGAATGCAAACCGAATGCCACTAAGAAATCATGAGGACATCGCCGTATTCTATAAGAAGTTACCCACATTTCATCCGCAGATGGTGAAGTGCGAGCCGCACCAGCGCAATCATGGGCGCGGCAATCTGGCTGGGCGGACAAACAATAATTGCTATGGGAGCTTCATCGAGGTTCAGTCCGTCATCTCAGACGAGAAATTCCCGAAATCGGTCATTGACATCCAGCCAGAGCACAAGGAATTTCTTCACCCTTCGCAAAAGCCTGTTGAGCTTCTGAAATGGCTCATTAAATCCTATACGGAGCCGGGCGAAGTGGTGTTGGATAACTGCATGGGGTCGGGGAGTACCTGCGTGGCGGCGATCAACTGCGGCAGGAAGTACGTTGGCTTCGAGCTTGAACCAAAGTATTTCGATATTGCAAAACGCCGGATCGAAGAGGCGGGGAGCTGTAAAAATTTTCTTTGAAAAAATTTCTAAAACCTATTGACAATAGAAATAACCCGAGTTATAATAGACCCGTAAGTTGAAAGGAGGCAAGCGGAAGCGTGAAGAATTATTTGAGGGTGCATAAGGATGGGCCTTTGCTGGTCTTCGAGCGGGTAATCCAAGGCGGAACGATCTCCTATGATTTTGCCACAAAAACGGCATACGGTCTGAACGGCCAGCCGGTTAAGGACATCAGGCGTCAGCTTGCCAGCTTCAGCGTTCAGGATATGATCGACGGATGCGAGGACGAGCGCTACGGGAACTTCATCAAGTTCATTCAAGATGCGCAAGCCTCACATGGTGTCCGCATCAGCAACATCGGAACCATTCTCTATCATGTGCCGGAATACAGCAAGTTTGAGCAGTATTTCTCAGCGGGATTGAAGAAGGTTTCGACGAATGTTGGAAACTTCAACTTCGCTGATGTGCCAACAAACATCATACGCATTTGCCGTGAACATGACTTGATGCTGACCGCGCCTCTCATTAAGGGCTATAAGGAAGACCCAAACGGCTACACGCTGGCTTTCAGCTTACCCTATGTGACGCTCAAAGACAATATGGAGCACTCCCTCGTTACGCTGGAAGTTGTCGGCGGAAAGATCGTCCAGGCGAAGCAAGCCTATAACAACGATGTCACGCCGCAACAGAGAGCGGTGATCGACAAGTGGAACGAATGGTATCAGTCTCGCAAGGCCGGATAATTCCGGCACAATGAGGTTTCGTTCAAAAGGTTAGGACACGGGACTTTGAATCCCGTAATGTGAGTTCGACCCTCACAGCCTCAGCCAATTTATCAGGAGGGATGATAAATGGAAGAGAGAATCGCCAGGAACAGGGATCGTGGTTATCGCCGCAAGGTACAGCGCAAGGCGCGGAGGCGTCTGTTGGAAATTGTGGCCGGTCGGTATCTGCCGTTTGTCGGCTGGGTGAAGGAAGAGTATGTGGATGGAAGGTGGATTATCACCGGAAACCACGTCAAGGAGAACAGCAACAGTGAGCGCAAGCGGTTTTTGAAGCAGCAGTCGAATCGCCGTGTCAGGCACAGCGAAGATGTTTCAGATGGCAACGCCTATCGGAAGCACTATGACCTGCAGAATGAATTGTGGTAACAGTCTGATCGGTGCTGGAATAAGGTAGACAGGCGTTGGTTGTGTGTAGCGAGAATCAGTAGCGCCCACCAGTTAAGTGGGAGCACGAAGATGCAATGTACTTCCATGCAGCCTAAAATAAACGGTATGGCAACATACATGCGTGGTGCAAATCCACGCCCGATCATAAACCATGGAGGTTGTCTGATGACGATTCAGGAAGTCAGCAAGATATATGCCAACATCATGCTCATGAATAGCTGGGCGAATATGGCCAAGGTGAACCATGAAGGGCGGCGTATGTTTAAGTATGTCAGCTTCAAGTTTGACACACGAGACGGCAGCATTTATGCGATAACATTGTATAACGGCAACGAAAACTATTCATTCCGCCTTGACGATCCAAACAGTCTCAAAAGGATGTATAAGTTTTTAGGCTGGGAATAATGTGGCGGCGTGGCAGAGTGGCTTATTGCAGCGGTCTTGAAACCCGCCGAGGCTCGCGCCTCCGCTGGTTCAAATCCAGCCGCCGTCGTGTAGATCTCCAGTGCGATTCGCGCACGAAAAATTCCAGTGTGCCATGCGCATGGTAGCTGGTCGTCCCCATTGAGCGGCTATTCTAGGTGAAGGCCAAAAAACTGCACGAGAGACAGCGTTTGTGTAAGAGTGGGTGTTACGCAACGTCGAAATGGAATCACTAAACCGACGTTAAATAAGTAGGGGAACCGTGAAAACCGGAGAGACAACCCGGAAAGACGGGTGACAATCTGGAAAGACAGGTGCGCGGGGAGTTGCCTCAGCGGTCACGGGGTGCGTTATAGCGAGCGGCAGTCCGTTCGATTCGGACATGTCTCCATCGCGGAGATAAGGACATGGTTGTCCAGGCGGGTTCGACTCCCGCACTCCCCATCATTTGGCCTGGTAGCCAAGCGGTATGGCAGCACACTTTTAATGTGCATATGCCGGGTTCGACTCCCGGTCAGGCCACCAGCTCGTCGGCTGAAAGCGTCATCCTTCTATTAACAAATAAGTGGTAATTATTGATGTTCTGACGCTTTGATTTCCGAAGGGAGCATACTCATTTTGCGGCTATGAGACATCATCCTTCTATTATTCTTGGATATAACTTGATGCCTCGATTTCCGGTGGATATGGTTTAGGCTATAAGGCGGCTTCCTTCTGTTATTTAACTCTTCGTGGGTTGTTGCCCACGATAACAAGTTTAGCCGCCATGATTTCCTACTTTATTTGAAAGGATTGATACAATGGAGTTCAACATCAGTGAAATCCTCTTGCGCCGAAAGAACAAGCTGACCATCCAGCCGATGGACACGCACTTCGACCAGGTTGAAGGCGCGCAGACAGAGATTGCCCGCTATGTCGTCGCCATAACAAATAACGTTGAGGCGCTGGGCTATACTTTTGATTTCGACGTGCTGAAGGTTCTCATGACATACACCCGCCCGGCGCTCATCGGGCTTCATGAAGCACTCCTTCCCATGCTCAAGGCGTTGCGCGGTGCGGACGTGAACTATAAGCCCATGTACCCGAATTTCCCACAGCAGGTGGCGGAGGCGTCCGACGCGGAGGCCTTCGGTCTCGCTCTGGACGAGCGCGGCCGCCTGGGCAGCG
>ERZ842401.4139-NODE-4139-length-17201-cov-4.044267_pt1 | contig 17201 bp, 10 predicted proteins | sample MGYA00521270_ERZ842401 | MGnify/ENA primary metagenome ERZ842401 (study PRJEB31892, sample SAMEA3878208) | bioreactor metagenome | biome: Moose rumen | place: Sweden | collected 2011-10 | study: EMG produced TPA metagenomics assembly of the PRJEB12797 data set...
TTATCTGCTCGAGAACGCAGCGCTTGCCATGCTCGAGCAGATAGCTTGAAAAATATATTTACACTATATCGATGAGACTTCAGTACGACGTCATAGTGATAGGGGCGGGCCATGCGGGCTGCGAGGCGGCGAGTGCCGCCGCGCGAATGGGAAGCACAACCTTGCTCATCACTATGGACATGAACAAAATCGCGCAGATGAGTTGTAATCCCGCGGTTGGTGGTATAGCCAAGGGTCAAATAGTGCGTGAAATCGACGCTTTAGGCGGACAAATGGGTATCGTCACCGACCGCAGCTCAATCCAATTCCGAATGTTGAACCGCAGCAAAGGGCCCGCCATGTGGAGCCCCCGTTCGCAGTGCGACCGTGCGTTATTTATTAAAAACTGGCGTGAAACACTTGAGCAAACGCCTAATCTCTACCTATGGCAAGACAATGCCATCGAACTGGTGATAGAGGACGGAAAAGTTACCGGGGTGAAAACTCAACTCGGCGTCACCTTCGGCGCCACAAGTGTTGTGCTCACTGCCGGCACTTTTCTCAACGGACTGATGCATGTGGGACACGTGCAGATGGCTGGCGGACGTGTCGCGGAACCTGCGGCCCACGGGATTACCGAGCAGTTGCGCGACCTCGGCTTCGCTACCGACCGTATGAAAACCGGAACGCCTGTGCGCCTCGACGCGCGAACCGTCGACTATAACGCTGCCGAACGTCAGGATGGCGACACGGATTTCCATCATTTCTCGTTCCTGCCTGAGGTTAAATCGAGCCTTAAGCAGCGTCCGTGCTGGATTGTGTATACCAACGATAAGGTGCACCAAATTCTGCGCGACGGACTGCCCGACTCGCCGCTTTACAATGGCCAAATCCAAAGCATAGGACCGCGATATTGTCCGAGTATCGAAACAAAACTTGTAACTTTCCCCGACCGGGACAGTCATCAGCTCTTTATCGAACCCGAAGGCGAAACCACCACCGAGATGTATCTGAACGGCTTCTCGTCGTCGATGCCGTGGCAGGTGCAGATTTCCGCGCTCGAACAGATACCGGCGTTGCGGGACACTCATTTCTTCCGCCCGGGATATGCCATCGAATATGACTTTTTCGACCCGACACAGCTACGGCACACACTCGAGACAAAACGCATCGCCAATCTCTTTTTCGCCGGACAGGTGAACGGCACCACCGGCTATGAGGAGGCTGCCGGGCAGGGACTTGTGGCCGGCGTGAACGCGCATCTTAAAGCTAACGGGGTAGGGGAGGAGTTCGTGTTACGCCGCGACCAAGCCTACATCGGTGTACTGATTGACGATCTGGTAACGAAGGGGGTGGACGAACCGTATAGAATGTTCACCTCACGCGCCGAACACCGCATCCTGCTTCGCCAGGACGATGCTGACCGGCGCCTCACTCCAATCGGCTATCACTTAGGTCTCGCTACCGCCGAGCGCCATAATCTCATGCTCTCGAAGTGGCGGCAGGTGGAAAATTTAATTGATTTCTGCCGCGAGTTCACTGTGAAAACCTCAGTTATCAATCCGATTTTCGAGGCAAACGGATTGCCGGCTTTGCGTCAAGGCTGCAAACTTTATGATTTGATTTTGCGCCCCACATTGACAATCGTCTCTCTCGCAACTATGATTGCGCCATTGGGAGCTGAATTGGATAAATTAGAGCCGGCGCGTCGCGACGAGATTATCGAGGCTGCCGAAATTGAAATAAAATATCACGGCTATATTGAGCGCGAAACACTAATAGCCGACAAATTGACCCGTCTCGAAAATGTAAAACTGCGTGGACGATTTAACTACGCCGATATACATCAACTGTCGACCGAGGCGCGACAGAAACTCGAACGTATCGACCCGGCGACGGTGGGGCAGGCCGCGCGTATACCCGGCATCTCACCGAGCGATATTAATATACTGCTGTTGCTTTGCGGAAGATGATTAATGGCGCAAATCGACAGTTTCACGTGAAACAAATTCTAAATTTATAATAGCATTATGATTACAAAAGAACAAATCGACAAAGTAAAAGCTGTTGTAAGAAACGTGCCCGACTTCCCCATTCCGGGCATCCAGTTTAAGGATCTCACAACCCTCTTTAAAGACGCTGAGGCACTCGCCATCATGGGTGACGCGCTCGAGGAGCTTTATGAGGGGAAAGGCATCACTAAGGTGGCCGGTATCGAATCTCGCGGTTTCATAGGCGGTGCTATGCTCGCCGAACGTCTCGGAGCCGGTTTCGTGCCTATTCGCAAACCCGGCAAACTGCCCGCCGAAACTGTTCAACTCGATTATGAGAAAGAATATGGCACCGACACAATCGAAGTTCACAAGGACGCCATTGACAGCAACGATGTGATTGTCCTTCATGACGACCTCCTCGCCACCGGCGGCACCATGGCTGCGGCACTGCAGCTCGTACGCAGCCTTAAGCCGAAGAAAGTCTACGTAAACTTTCTCTGCGAACTCACCGACCTCAAAGGACGCGAGAAATTTCCCGCCGACGTTGAAGTGACGAGCCTCTTCTCTTTCGCCGGCACCGAAGGCAAGTGATAACACTATTAAAAGGATCATCTGTTTATGCTACAAATTAATCAAATTTTGCAAAAAATGCATAGTGGAACACTTGTATCAGCCATATTTATTTTAGAGTCTACCATAATGTGATTTGTATAATTCGTTAAATTTGTAGTTTAAATAAGGACGACGAGTAATGACCGACGAACTGCGACTGAAAATATCCTTGCTGCCCGAATCGCCCGGCGTCTATATGTATATGGACGCCGGCGGGACAGTTATCTACGTAGGCAAGGCTAAGAAACTCAAGCGTCGCGTAAGCTCCTATTTCAATCGAGTCCACCCCGTGTTGCGCACCAATATGCTCGTGCGGCATATCGCCGATATGCGCTATATTGTGGTAAATACCGAAGAGGAGGCGCTCGACCTTGAGAATTGCCTTATAAAAGAATATCAGCCGCACTACAACGTGCTTCTGAAGGACGATAAAAGTTATCCGTGGATATGTGTTTCACGTGAAACATTTCCACGCGTCTTCATTAGCCGTGAGCAAGTTAGCCGTGGAGCAAAGTTCTACGGCCCATACCCCAAGACCGAGGTCGCGCACGCCCTACTGGAAGTAATAAGGAAGATGTATCCCGTTCGCACCTGCCGGCACCCGCTCACGCCCGAAACCGTCGAGCAACGAAAATATCCGTTATGCCTCCAGTATCATATAAAAAACTGCCGTGGCTGTTGTCAAGGATTTATCTCCGCCGAAGAGTATGGCGAGTATGTTGAGGATATAAAAAAAATACTTAATGGCGACACAAAGCAGGTGAGCGATTACCTGATGATCGAGATGATGCGGCTGGCGGATGAACTCAAATTTGAGCAGGCGCAAGAACTGAAACGCAAGTATCAGCTGATTGAAAACTATCGCGCACGCTCGGTGATTGTAAGCCCGGCAATCCATAATATCGACGTGTTCGCAATCCTGCGCGACGAGGGCTCGGCGTTTGTCAACTTCATGCACATTCGCCGCGGCTCAATAGTCCAGAGCGTGACAGTGGAATATAAATTCCAGGATATTGATACCGGCGAGAGCGATGCCGAATTGATGTCGAGCGCCATTCGCGATGTGCGCGAACGCTTCGGCGAAGCCTACCGTGACGACCGCGTGCGCGAGGTGGTGGTAAACGTCGTCCCCGACTTCTCGCTCAAGGGCGTCACTTTCACCATCCCGCAGCGAGGCGACAAGCGCAAACTCCTCGCCATCTCGCTTAAAAACGCGCGGCAATATCGCGACGACAAACTCAAACGCATGGAGAAACTCAACCCCGAGCAGCGAGCCACACGCACCCTTACCGCCATGCAACGCGACTTCCACCTGAACGAATTGCCGCGGCACGTGGAGTGCTTCGACAACTCCAATATTCAGGGCACAAGCGCCGTCGCCTCGTGCGTGGTGTTCCGCAACGCCAAGCCGGCCAAGAAAGAATATCGACATTTCAATATCAAAACCGTTGAAGGCCCCGACGACTATGCCTCGATGCGTGAGGTAATCACGCGGCGCTATTCGCGGCTGGTGACGGAAGGTCTCGACCTGCCGCAGCTCATAGTGGTGGACGGCGGAAAGGGACAACTGAGCGCCGCCGTTGAGGCGCTCGACAGTTTAGGATTGCGCGGCACCATCGCCGCCATCGGCATCGCCAAGCAATTAAACGAGATATATTTCCCCGGAGATAGTGTCCCACTCTACATCGACAAGAACAGCGAGAGCCTGCGCGTGATCCAACACCTGCGCGACGAGGCGCACCGCTTCGGCATCAAGCACCACCGCACAAAGCGAAGCAAGGGACAAATACACTCCGCGCTCGACGATATCGCCGGGGTGGGGGAGGCCACTCGCACCACCCTCCTCAAGCATTTCAAGAGCGTAAAACGCATCCGCGAGGCTTCGCTCGAACAGTTACAAGCCGTAGTCGGCACCGCCCGAGCACGCGCCATCCACGCGGCCCTACACCCCGACTCCCCCAACGCCGAAGCATAACAAATTACCAAAGTATTCAGAATAATTCTAAATCGGTCATAAGAAAGTTTCAAAGTCAAATTTCTAATAATCAATTTGGGTTAAAGTACCTTGACCATTTTAGATGCTTTGCGATAATATTTTCCGTTATGTGTACAATCTTGTCAATATGTTTTCAGCACTAAAACGTATCGGGGCTGAATGATGTTACTTTGATAAATTTCGTTAAAAAATGGGGCGGGGGAGTGGAAGTTAAGGAATTATGATTACCTTTGTAAATCTAAACTCTTAATTTATACGCTTGGCAATCGAACGACGGCATAGAATTTACTCGTGGCTGCTGCTGGCGGTGTTCCTGCCGATGGTGCTCGTGTCGATGTTTCACTGCCACACGGCTGTGACCACCATCGGCGACGATTGTGGCGCTTGTGTAGCCCACCTGCCCCATGCCACCCACTTCTCGCCCTCACAGCCCATGGTCGACAGTTACTGCTGGCTGTGCCACTTCAGTGCCTTGCAGTTCATCAAGGGCGACGGCGGCGTCAGTTCCGTCGTGTTTAGCCTCGAGGCGATTGTGATTGAGAGCGCTACCAGCGCGCTCGCGGTCGACATCAGTCGCCGTCCCGCCCGCGCTCCGCCCGCTGTGGCGTAGCGGCGTGGACTCCAATGCTCGTCGCTGATAATCGAACATCATTTCGCTACCAACGATTAAATCAAACCACAATGAGACGAGTATTCTTCCTCATTATAACACTGCTGCCGCTGGCTGTGCCGTGCCGTGCCACGGTGTTGCTCGACACTATTGTGTCGCGGCTCGCTACTCAGTCGCAACTCTATATGCCCGAGAAGGTCGCGCTGCACGTCGACCACAACCGTTGTTACCGTGGCGAGGCGGTGCGCTATCGTGCCTATTGCCTCAACGGTGTGACTCTCGCGCCGTCCGACACAAGCCGCTTTGTATATGTCGAGCTCATCGACAGCCGTGGAACGGTGCTACAGCGCGTCAAAAACATCAACGACTACGGTTGTGCCGTCGGCTACGTCAAGCTGCCGCCATCGCTAAAACCGGGCGTCTGCTTCCTGCGTGCCTACACGCGCCGTAGCATCGACGCCGGGGTGGGCTACGCCACGGTGCTGCCTCTCCTTGTCGATAGCGACCTCGGCGGCGAGCTCGAGTCGACCGCGCCGCCACCCATCATCCTCGGTGCAATGTGCGACCTCAACGTCACCGCCACCGCGCGCGACTTGCGTTTTGCCCTGCCCGCGTCGCAGCCGGCCTCGAGTCTCTCGTTGCTGTTGGTCAACCGGCTGATGCCGTTCTATTTCGTCCCTATCAAGCGTGGCGATGTGGTTGCCGTCAACTACGACCGTCTGCCGCCGGGCATTAGTCGCGCTGTAGTGCTAAACGATAACTACGATATAGTGGGCGAGGCCACATTCGCCGTCACCATCAATGTCAATCCCGACTACCACTGTCCCGCGAGTGTCGACACATGGCAAAACGGCGTCAGCACAAGCGTATCATTCGCCCTGCCGCAACTCGCCGAGGGCGAAACGGCGCAGCTGTCGTTGGCGATAGCGCGCGCAACAGCCTTCGACGCTGACCGTGACATGGCTTTCGACCTCACGGTGGCATCCGAGATTGACGGCGGAATGGGCTGGACTATCGGCAGCGAGCCGCAACGCCTGCAAGCCTTGTTGCAATCGCCTGCCGCCGACTCGCTGCTGCAAGCCGCGCTACACGCCTCCTACCGCCGTCCAAATTCTCCGGTAGAGGTGACGACCACCATAACCGGACGCGTCGAGAAACTGCTGCCCGCCCGGCCGCTAAAAGGCGCGAAGGTGAGCGCCATCTCGCCGCAAGCCGACGTCTGCTCGTTCACCACCACCGGCGACGACGGACGCTTCACGCTCGGCGGTCTCGACGGGGTGGGGGAGAACCAGTTTATCTTGCAAGCCAACAGAAGCGATGGTAGCGACCGCGTATTCCTGCGCGTCGACGAACCGACATATCCCGCCGCCGGTGCTTCGCGAATTGAACGCGAACCGTTCGAGCCGCGACTTGTGGCGGTCACCGACGGCGCGCCGGTCGACACCGCCGGCACCATCGTGCTCGACAACGTCACCGTGCGTGGCTTCCGCTACAACAACATAGGCGCGGGAGGCGGTTTCTCGCAGTTTGCCGACTTCTCGCTCTCGCGCGATCAAATAGATGAATACGACGCCACGTGTCTGCACGAACTGCTGCGACGCGTGCCGGGGGTGTTCGTGCGCGACGACCGTTGCTACATCCGTGCCCATACCTCCATCTATGGCGACAACCCCGCTGCTATCGCCATCGACGGACTTATTGACCTCGACTACGATCTGCATTCAATCCAGATGCAGGACGTAGAGCGCGTCGACGTGTTCAAGACAGGTAGTACCGCAATCTGGGGACACCGAGGCGGTAGCGGAGTGATCTCAATCAAACTAAAAGAAGGCAGTCGGCGAGCTCCGGCCTCCAACGACTGCAATATAACCACAATCAAACTGCCCGGCATACAGCCCCTGAAAGCACCTAAGCCATCGGCTCAGGTGCTGTACTGGCTATCCGATGTCACACTCAAGAGTGCCAACAGCGCGGTTGCGTTTGACGTCGACTTCCCGCCGGCAGGTAATTATGAACTTATAATCAATGGCATAACGAGCGAAGGACGCATCATTCAGCACCGCGCCCCAATCGCTCCCGCCGACAATTAATAATATGAAACTCTTAAGATCAATCATATCGGCCGCCCTCGCGGTGGCCGCGCTCGCCGCCGGCGCACAGGCGCAACCGGCCGACAACGAGCTCGACAGCCTCGCCGGCGACGACATCTTTCGCCACCACCTCGACCTTAAAGAGGTGATTGTAACCGGCTCGACAGGCGCCACACGCCTGCGCGACGCCTCAGGAGCCGTGAGCGTAATCACCGCCCGCGAGATGTACGGCATCGGCGCCACCAACACCATCGATGCCATCGCCACGCTTCCGGGTGTCGCTCAGGTTACCACAGGCGGCGCCATCTCCAAGCCCGTAATCCGAGGCTTGGGATATAACCGCATAGTGGTCGTGAACGACGGCATTCGCCAGGAAGGACAGCAGTGGGGCGACGAACACGGCATCGAAATCGACGGCAACGGCATCTCAAGCGTCGAGGTGCTTAAAGGACCGGCAAGTCTGGTCTATGGCAGCGACGCCCTCGCCGGCGTCATCAAGTTCAACGCGATGCCGGTGTCGGCGCCGGGCAAGATGCACGGCGAGGTGGCCGCGCAGTATCAGTCCAACAACGGGCTGCTGGGCTACACCCTTAACTGGGGCGGTAACCGGCGCGGCAACGTGTGGGACATTCGATTTAGCGACAAGTACGCCCACGCCTATCGCAATCGTCGCGACGGCATAGTGCCCAACTCGCAATTCGCCGAGCGCGCGGCGCGGCTCTTCGGCGGCATCAACCGCGGTTGGGGCCATTCATGGCTCACACTCTCTTTCTTCCACCAGACGCCTTCAATAGTCGAGGGCGAACGAGATGAGGTCACCGGCGAGTTGCTGCGGCCAGATGGCAAGGTCTGCACCTACAGCCACGGTATGCCATACCAGCAAATTTACCACTACAAGGTGGTGACCGACAACCGATTCCGTATCGGCGACGCCGGCGCCATCAACGCTCTGATCGGCTACCAGCACAACCGCCGCAAGGAGTTTGAGGAGCCGGATATGCCCAACCTCTACGGGCTATTCTTTAAGCTCCACACCATCAACTATAACGTACACTTTGCCGCCGCCGAGCGTAACGGCTTCTCTTACACAGCCGGTGTGGCGGGCATGTGGCAACTCTCGCGCAACGCCGGCGACGAGTTCCTGATTCCAGATTATCACATCTTCGACTTCGGCGTCTTCGCCACAGCGGGCAAGCGATGGGAGCGATGGAGCGTCAACGCGGGCATACGCTACGACACGCGACACCTCGTCAGCAATCCGCTCGACGACGACGGCGAACTGCGTTTCGAGGGATTCAAGCGCAATTTTGGAGGGTTTACAGCCAGCGCCGGTGCTGTTTTCAACATCAACTCCGACCTCAGCATCAAGGCGAACATCTCTCGCGGATTCCGTACGCCAAACATCAGCGAACTCGCCTCCAACGGCGTGCATGAGGGCACTCTGCGGTACGAGCGGGGCGATAGCAACCTCAAGCCGGAGTACAGCTTTCAGGCCGACCTCGGACTCGACTACGCCAACTCATGGATGTCGCTGCAACTGGCGCTCTTCTTCAACCGCGTGAGCAACTTCATCTTCCTCGAGCGTGTGCCGGATGTGATTATCGACGACCTACCGCTTTACTCCTATCGGCAAGGCACCGCGCGTCTCATGGGCGGTGAATTCTTCGTCGATTTCCACCCCATCCACGCAGTGCACCTCTCCACTTCGCTGTCGCTCGTCGACGCCATTCAACTGCATCAGCCGCAAGAGAGCCGTTACCTGCCGTTCACGCCCGCACCGCGATGGCTAACCGACCTCAAATGGGAAATTACTCACGGACACGAGAATAAAGTGTTCAACAATGCCTACGTGGCCCTATCGCTCGACTACAACTTCCGCCAGAGCCACTATCGCGAGGCGGGTAACACCGAAACGGCCACGCCGGCCTATGCCTTGCTCAACTTCTCGGCCGGAACGGATATAAGTTACCGCGGGCGCCGCATCGCCACAGTCGCCCTGCTGGTCAACAACCTTACCAACAAGGTGTACCAAAACCATCTCAGCCGGCTTAAGTACGCTCCAATTAACCCGGTTACGGGCCGACAAGGGGTCTACAATATGGGCACCAATGTGGTAATCAAACTCTCATTCCCGCTGTTCAACTCCTGACGATGAACTTTTAACATTTTAAATAACTGAAATTATATGAAACAAAACATTTTCCTTATTGCCCTGGCGGCCATAGCATTGGCCTCATGTGGCGGCAACAATGCCAACCAACAGCCGGCTGCTACAGCGCAGCAACCGGTGCCAAGTCAAGCGGTAGCGCCCGCGCAAGCGCCCGTAGCACCCTCTCAAGCAGCTCTGGCGGCACAGCCGGCACAACTGCCTTCTGTAGCCACCGATTTTATCCAACAGACTTTCAAGGGTAAGAACGTGGTAAGCGCGATTCCCGACTACGACGACGGTGTCATGCACTTCGATGTGCACCTGAGCGACGGCACCGAACTCGAATTCGCGTCCGACGGACAATGGAAAAAAGTCGACTGCCACAAAATGGCTCCGGTGCCCGCGGCTCTCGTGCCGCAAAACATCGCCGCCTACGTCAAAGCTAACTACGGCGGCGCTCCCATCACCAAAATCGACAAGTCGACCTACGGCTACGAAATCGAACTCGCCAACGACCTCGACCTCAAATTCACTCCGCAAGGCCAACTGATGGTTGTCGACGATTGACCTCGCCGCCACCTCACCCCTCACAACAACCCGGGGAGCGACCCGCCACGCGTCGCTCCCCGGGTTGGTTACTGTAGCAAATACCTGCCCAAATAGGGCACCGAGAATACTAATTCGCCGCGACGCGGAGCCTCAATCACTCCAGCCTCAATCAGCCTCTTCCTGTAGGGCTGGATGGCGGGACCATTTTTGCCAAGTGCGGATTGCAGTTCGGCTGTTGTCGCTTTCCCTCCACAATGGGCTAGGGCACGCAATACCACCTTGTCGTTGTTCGACAATGGATTCAAAATAGGCTTAAATACATTGTCCTCCAAATCGCTCAGAGCCGACTTCTCAGCCTTATCCATAGCGGTCGTGGTCACAGAGCCGTCGTCTTGAGCATATTGAGTCACATAGTATCCAATCAACTGCATCAGATAGGGAAATCCGCGAGTCGCCGTCGCGGCTCGATCCAGTAGCTCGTCGGAAATTACGATTCCTATGCGCCTGAAAGCTTGATCATAATAGGCTCTTATAAGATTGGTGGAGATCAATCCTAGTTCGACTTTTGTGGCACGATTCAGAAATGTAAGCACCTTGTCATTCAATACTCCGGAAACAGCATGTGGCAATCCGGCCATCCCTATCGCGATATTCTTACGGTCTCCCACAAGCTCTTGATAGGCCGACGCCACCTCACGCATTGCCGCGGATGTATGTACCTCGTCTATCAGTATTAACGCTCCCTTTCCCTTCTCAGCCAATCTATCACATAGCAACGACATCTTTGAGCGGAAACCGTACTGCCGCTCCGTGGCTTCAGAAAAAGTCAGACCAAACGTGAAACCGAGCGCTCCGGCTGTCACCCCGGTTAACTTACGTTTATCATCGTTGAAGTATTTCATGCCATTTAGTTGAAACTGCTCAACGATAGCCTGCGGCATACCCTCATGGGCGGTGACACGCGCCACCACATAGCCCTCCTTTTGAGCGCGATCGCTCAGTTCCAGCAACAGGGCCGTCTTGCCCATACCTCGTTGGCCGAGAAATAGTGTACAGCGATTGCGCGCCCCCACAGGCTCTCGCAATCCCTCCATAAACTGCTCTATCACCAAATCTCGGCCGATGTACTGCATTGGCCTATTCCCAAATGTGGGCTGAAACATGTGGCTGTTTTCTTCGCGTTTAACCATTTGTAGATGTTTTTACTGAGTTTTATTCTCTTTTATTTTGCTTTACTTTCTTTTATTCTCTTTTATTCTTCTTTATTCTTCTTTATTCTCTTTTATTCTTTTCCGCTTGCAAAGTTACAATTTTATTTTTTATCCATCAAATTTTTCTCAAATTTTTCTTCTTTTTACATGGCATAAAAAGCCACATGAGCAAAGCGATGTTTACCCATGTGGCTTATGTGATTTGCTGATATTCAGCAGTAGCGTATTGTCACTGCCGCTTAATACTCTTCCTCGTTGAAGAAGAAGTCGTCGTCGTTGGTGGGGTAGTCGGGCCAGATGTCTTCAATGCTCTCGTAGGTCTCGCCCTCGTCCTCAATCTCCTGAAGGTTCTCTATCACCTCAAGCGGAGCGCCACTGCGCATGGCATAGTCAATCAACTCATCTTTTGTCGCGGGCCAGGGCGCGTCTTCCAGCTTGGTGGCCAATTCTAATGTCCAATACATAATCGTCTTATTTTTAGTTGTTTATATTCATGTTAATAGGGCTCTTACGCCCGGATTGGGCGCAAAAGTAATACAAAATTCCGAAATTCCAATAAAAAACCCGAAAAAAGCGCAGTTCTTATGTATTTATTTATGTGAAAAAGCTATCGGATACTATCTCACAATCACCTTGCGCGACGTCTGCCCGTCGGTAACGACGTACACGCCGGCCGGGAGCACAATGCTCTTGATGCCTTTCACACGCGGCGACGCCATCTCTCGTGCATCGAGGTTGTAGATATAGAACCGGCACTTCTCCGCGCTCTCAATAGCCACGCCGCCCGCCTGCGGATAGGCGTACCACGTCGCGGCACCACGGGCGCTATGCACCGCGTCGACCGCCGTCGACACCCGCTGCGCGACGCTATTAGTGATGGTGATGTCGTCGATGTTGACACGCTTCTCATTTCCGGTCGCGTTCTTCGTGAAGCGGAACTGAACAGGTTCGGTGATATTCAACTCGGTCAGGTCAATCTCATATTCCACAAGCGAACCGCTGGCCTTCTTCAGTTTGCCGCTGCTTACCGACTGTGCGGCTGTGGCGCCGGTCAGTGTGTACGTTTCCAGCTCGTGCCAATTTGTCTCGCCCTGCAAGCGGTAGTAAACAGTAAGCGTTGTGGTATGACTGTCCGTACCATACGGAGCCGCAAGGAACGATAGACTCGTTGCGCCACCTGTGTGATAAGTGGTCATAGATAATATGGATATGTCATTATTTCCCATTCTTACGCATCTTGTGCCATTGTAGCGGTCGCTATTATTTTGCTTGTCACCGGCAACTAATATGTCGTTTGTGCCCCAGGTGTATGCACTTCCATTTATAGCTGAACTGCCATATTGTGTGGTATACTCGGCCGCCTCAAAGTCCTCCACCACCGTTGTGGTAGTCCTTTTCTCGATAATGTAGGCGATAATCGGCACGCTCTCGGCCTCGACGTTGGCGGCGCTCGCCGTCAGTAGGCCCTGGAACGAGCCCCATACGGTGATATCCTTCACGCGCAGGTAGAACGTCTCGCCATCGTTGTCGAGCGTGAGCGAACTACTCCAGTTGGTACGGTCGCGAGAGATTTCGAACTTGGAAGCGCCATAGTCGCCGCCGAGCGCCAGCGTGATGTTTCCGCTTACGTTTTCGGCAAACACGCTCGCCTCGAGTATGGGTGAGCCTGAGTTGCCGACAGAGCTGTCTTTGTTCCAATCGAGTTCAAACTCCAAGTTGTCGGCGTTCTGGAAGGCGAGCATAGGCACCACTATATTGGTTCTCACCTCCACCACGTTGCTGCTTGCGGTGCCGCACTTCAGCTGGTAGTAGTAGGTGGTGTTGTCTTGCAGGTCGGTCACGGTGTACGACCCGTTGGCGGCTGTTACGCTCACGGGGTAACCGCTCACCGCCGTTGTGCCGTCGCTCTGGTACACGTATAGCTGGTAGTTGGTGCCGATGCCGGCGTCCTCCCAGTTGGCGACGAACGAGGTATAGCCGATTTCGGTCGCCTCGGTGGCGACGATGCCCGACACGGCCTGAGCGCTGAGCGTGAGCGTTGCGCTCACCTCGCTGCTCGAGATTGAAAGAGTGCCGCTTTCTGCTTGCGTTGAGCCCGGCGCGTTAAACACTACCGTGATGGTGGTGCCGGCGTTGGCGTCGGCGGCGGTGATTGTGGTTTTCGCGCAGCTGAACCGTTGTCCGCTCACGCTCACAGTCAGCGCCTTAGTCAGGTCGCTACCTTTAACGGTTACGCTCATCGACTTGCTCGTGCCAGCTGCCACGTTGCCGAAGTTGAGCGTGGTTCCGTCGGTGGGTTGCGACAGGGTGGCGGTGGCTGTGTTGGTGGGATACCACGGCGTGGTGTTCATGTTGCCCCAGATGTATTCCACAAACTCGGGGTGGTCGATAAACGGGTTTCGGTTGCCTTGTATTCCGTAGACGGCCTCGTTGCGCGTTGTCTCCTTCTCGCTCACGGCGTCGTTGCGGTGCCACTTCAGCAGCAGGTTCGTAGCCCACGTGGTGAACACGGGATAGCTGTTGCCGGCAAGCATATCGGAGCTCCAACCGTCAATTTTCGGCATATAGCGGCAGGCCATATAGAAGTAAGTGCGGGCAAAGTCGCCCTTATACATGTCGTCAGGCTCATAAACACGCCCGGTATAGCCGCTGAAACCGCTATTGCCATGTTTGCCCAATCCATTACACTTGCTTGATGAATAGGTGGTGTAATTGCTGCCTACTTCACCAAAGGAGTTGTTGCCTCTGATCCCATTTACTTTGCCATCAGTGGGATATAGATGAAAGAGGTCGGTATAGCAGGTGTCATTCGAGCCGCCCCACCAACTATTTGGCATCGAGTGCTCGCGATTGTAGCAGTCGCCCACATCGCTATAATTTCCACATTTATTGGTGTTATATACAAAGTTGCAGTCGGAATACATGTCAAGTATCTTCGTGCCGTCGCAGTCGGTCGTTTTATAGTCAGTCCAAAGATTGTCGTATGTCCGTTTCGTGTGCCCTCTTATTATCTTATGTAAGGCAAGTAGCAACTCCTGACCGCATTTCCCTTCGGCGGGGTCGTAATATCCGGAGGGGATGTCGCCGCCGTCGCCGCTGCCCGACTGGGCGAACGTGGCCGCTACGGTCACAGCGTAGGCCGGCATCGTGAACGTGCGGGTGTTGCCCGAACCATTCAGCTCTACCGCCGTGCCGCTCGCGCCGGTCTTGTAGGCCGTCATCGTGCTCAGCTCATACCCCGTGTTGGGCGTAGCGGTCACAGTGACAGAGGCACCCGCCTCATACTGCGTAGTGCTGCCAACACTCACGCTACCGCCACTCCCGGCCTGGCACGTCACAGTGTAAGTCGTCGGCGCGGTGCTGGCGCCCTCGTAGGTTACCGAAATTTCAGTGAAAAGGATCTGACCACTAGTGCCGGAACCGGAATTTCCAACGCTGAACGTGGCCGAGGAGCCCGACAGCGTAACGGATGACTCTGAGGTTATAGTGGTCCCGGGAAAAAGCAGGATACCACTATTCCCTGATTTAAAAGTAAGTGTCGCAGATTTGAGGGTGCATCCTTCTGTCGCTGTTATGGTAAATGTGCCGGAGTCGCTCTGATAGAAACGCCAAGTGTTGTTGTTTGTATAATATTTCCCGGTATCCACGCTTCCGTTAGCAGTAAGGGTTATATTGTTGTCAAGCTGGAGAGTCGTGTATTTTATGGCATTCTCCCAATTATGGGCGGTGGCATAGTCGCTTATAGTGGTTGAGACAGTAGTCCCGCCGCTACCGCTGCTGCCTGTCTCATAGGTGACAGTTATCGCGGATAAACGTCGATTACCGCTGCTGCCGCCGACGGTGAATTTAACATTCTTGGAACCGCCGGCCCATGTGCCATTGGAGTAGGTGCCGACATCGGTCGTAATCTCGTTAGAGTCTCCCCCACTGCCGAATGTGATTACAATCTGTGTAATCGTGCTCGATGAAGTGATGGTGAAATAATTGCCGCCGTAGGCACGAATGGCAGAGCCGGAATCGTAATATTTAGGGGCGTTACTGTTTGTGCCTTTATTGAATGTGATGGAAAAGTTTGTCCCGGAGTAAGACGTTATTTCTTGTTCGTTTGAGTAGCTTTGCGCCGAGAATGTCACAGACTCATCCGCGGCCCAAGCGGCGATTGCGGCCATCGTCAACAGTATGAAAGTAACAATTCTTTTCATATTTTTTACTTATTGTTTTCGATTAGTTTTCAGGTGGTTTGCGATTGAAAAAACACGTAAAGATACAATAAATACTCACTCGTTCAAACGATTAACTGAAAAAACATCCACACTTTTCAACCAACACCACGTTTTCACCGACCAATCCCAACCGCCACAACGAAAATAACCTTGCAATTCCTCTTTTCGCCCTCTATCTTTGCCCTCGACTCAAATTATAAATTAAAAATTAAAAATGCCACCACTGTCCCACACTCTTCTATGTAAGATGGAAAATGTAAGATGTGTCACCCACTGTCCCACACGTCAGATGTAGGGGCGACGCATGCGTCGCCCGCGTGCCGCAACCCATAGAAAACCAACAACAAATGTAGGGACGCGCCATGGCGCGTATAGTGTCACACAACTGCGCTGACGAAGTCAACCCACTACGGATAACCCACGGTCGCGACCGTGGGTCTGCGACGACCACTTGCCCTCCTTCAGCCGAAGGATGCACACTATACCGCACCACTGTCCCACGCTCTTGCGCCCCGCCGGGGCGCGGTGGACGGAAGAGCGTTCGCCCCGACACAGGGGCTGCGCGCTACGCGCTTGCCTCCTGCCTGAACTCCTAAGCGCCTCCGGCGCTTCGCAGTACCACCACACCCACTGTCCCACCTCCAAAAAATAAATTCGAAAAATTAGAGATTGCAAATTCGTTGATAAAAATAAAAAAACTTGTTCCAAGTTGTTTATTAGTTGTTTCCCAGTTGTTGTTCTATAGCGTACGCTGTGGCCGACATTGGGAAGGGTTGGGTGAATCGGCGAAATTGGTAAAAGAAACCACGAAAAAGATATATGGCGTGTGGCGGATTATGCGTAATTTTGCAGTCGGAAAACGAGGCGAACCTATTAACAACCAAAGAAGATAATAATGAAACAATTAGCAACAGTTTTAATAGCAGTATTAACGATGACAATGATGAATGCTACGGCGCTTACCGAGCGTCAAAAGGGATTGGCGGCTTGTGCCTGCCTGATGGCACAGGGTGATTTGGAACGATTGGAACCGGCAGTGCGCCAAGCTCTCGACAGCGGCGTGACCGTCAACGAGATGAAGGAGGCGTTCTCGCAAATGTATGCCTACACAGGCTTTCCGCGTTCGCTAAACGCGCTGGGTGTGCTCAGCAAAGTGCTGGAGAATAAGCAGCCCGGCTGGCAAGAGGGTAAGCCCTGGACTCGCCCCGCGCTTTGGGACGATGCCGCGCGTTCGCTCAAGCAGGGCACCGAGGTTCAGACCAAGCTCAGCGGCGCTCCGTTCGACTACAACTTCTGCCCGCAGGACGACTATTACTTGAAGTCGCACCTCTTTGGCGACATCTTTGCCGGCGACCAGCTGTCGGCGGCCGACCGCGAGATTGTGACTGTGGCTGCTCTCAGCGGCCTCGACGGCGTAGCGCCGCAGCTGGCGGCCCACAAGCGTGGCGCGGTCAACTTAGGCAACTCACAGCAAACCGTCGACGAGCTCTGCCAATGGCTCGACCGTGAGGGCTACACGCTTAAAAGCCGGTTCGCAAAAGGCGAGCCCAACGTGAACTATGCCCAATACTTCATAGGCGATAGCTACCTCGCGCCCATCAAACCCGCCAACCTTGGCGAGGGCGAGCCAACCGTTATGCCCATCTCCAACGTGTCGTTTGAGCCAGGCTGCCGCAACAACTGGCACATCCATCACGGCGCGCATCAGGTTCTTATCTGTGTGGCCGGTCGCGGCTGGTATCAGGAGAGGGGTAAGGAAGCAATCGAGCTCACTCCGGGCACAGTGAT
>ERZ842401.4140-NODE-4140-length-17195-cov-6.836406_pt1 | contig 17195 bp, 17 predicted proteins | sample MGYA00521270_ERZ842401 | MGnify/ENA primary metagenome ERZ842401 (study PRJEB31892, sample SAMEA3878208) | bioreactor metagenome | biome: Moose rumen | place: Sweden | collected 2011-10 | study: EMG produced TPA metagenomics assembly of the PRJEB12797 data set...
TTATTCCCCATTTTACACCTCCGTGGGTGTCCTAATTTATGGGGTCAGTTCAGAATGCAAAGCATGCAGGGGGTGCCTTTTATGCTAACGGGTTACGCTCACCTTCTTTAGTGTTAAAAGTATGTTAGGCGGAAGGACCACAGAACTGCGGATTTTAGATATTTAAAATCCCCCTTTTAAGATGTATCTTTTTTACGCCATTTAAAAAAATTATTAGCTTTCAATCCCCTTAATTAAATCGGCAAGACATGTTTTTTTCATCTCCTTTTCCATTGCCTTTTGAACGCCGGCTAAAACAGGGTCAAGGACTTTATGAATGTTTTTTCCTACAGGACACTTGTTGTTTGGATTGGGATGAAAATTAAAAACTTCCCGTTCTTCTTCACCCTCATTGATTGCTTTGTATATGTCAAGCAGGGTGATTTTGTCTGCGCTCCTAGAAAGGTGAGAGCCTCCGACCCCGGCTGCTGTTTCCACAAGGCCAGCCTTTTGCAACTGCAAGAGAATCTTTCTTATGATAACGGCATTTACGCCAGTGCTTGCAGAAATAAATTCCGAAGTAACGCGCCTATCTTTTTCAAAATATTCGATGCACAAAAGAGTATGCACTGCCGCTGTAAAACGAACACTAATTTTCATAAACTTACTATACCATTTTTTCCAAAATTTCACCAATGTCGCCATTTATGCATATTGCCCTGTCTGCGATTTCACGGGGAGAGACAGCTTCACCATAATTTATGCAGGCGTAAGTTGCGTTAGGATTTTTTAATGTCATTTGCCAGAAGGGATATTTTATAATTCCCGGAGTGTTTCCACCGACACCAAGTTCTAGAAAAAGAACTTTTCCGTCATTTTCCGCATGTCGTGTCTGCAAAAAATTTTCGTAGCGCTCTGCAGCCTCATACCAGCCTTCGTCCTGAACAAAAGAATCGTCAGCGCGAAGATTCATGCTCATAGGTTTTCCGCATACAGGACAGTGGGGAATAAGTTCTGTAGGAATTTGCATTTTTATAAGATTGCCCTTTTCATCTTTTTGACTTTCCCACATTGAACGAATCTGCTTTTCATTGTCGTAGGTTTTTTGATGGCAAGGTTTTGAACACTGAAAAAGTCCGTAATCGCCTTGTGTGTAATAGAGCCGCTTTTTATCAAAGCCCGCTTTCTGAAAGCAGTGGTCTACATTTGTCGTGATGACAAAATAATCCTTGTCGTGAACCAGATTGAGTAAATCGTCATAGATATTTTTTGCTGGATTCATGTAACGGTTTATCATAATGTAGCGTGACCAGTACGCCCAGTGTTCTTCAAGACTTTTGTAAGGATAAAAGCCCCCAGAGTACATGTCGGTAAATCCATATTTTTTTGCAAAGTCAGAAAAATATTTTTCAAAGCGCGCCCTTGAGTAGGTGAATCCTGCACTGGTAGAAAGTCCCGCTCCTGCTCCAATTATTACAGTGTCCGAAGATGCAAGCGCTTTTTTTAATTCGCTAATTTTTTCTGTCATATAAAAGCCCCCTGTAAATCGTCTCATCTTTTTCTCCAAAAACATTGAAGATAACTTTCATTCTATCGCCGGTATTTTCTTTCCATTCGCGCACAGTTTTAACCGCTATTTCTGCCGCCTTTTCTTGAGGAAAACAGAATACTCCAGTGGAGATGCAACAGAATGCGATTGAAGCGCATCCATTTTTTTTCGCAAGGTTCAGACAGCTTTTGTAGCAAGAAGCAAGCAGAACGCAGTCAAATTCGGTGAGTTTTCCTTTTACAATGGGCCCTACAGTATGGAGAACAAACTTGCAGGGAAGATTAAAGGCCGGAGTGATTTTTGCTTTTCCCGTCGGCTCTTCATGCCCTTGTTTTTCCATAATCTCTGCGCATACTTTTCTCAGTTGAATTCCTGCGAATGTATGAATGCAGTTGTCGATGCAAATATGATTGGGAATCCAGCAACCGGTCATTCCGCTGTTTGCCGCATTTACGATAGCGTCAACTTTTAGAGTGGTTATGTCGCCTCGCCAAAGATACAAATCACTTTCTAAAGGGACGCTCTCTAAATCATTAATATCTGTAATTCCCCGGGATTTGTTTTCTTCCGTTAAATATTCATTCTGCACAGTCAAAAAATCTTCGCTTGCAGGAAGTGGAGGACGGACATTTACAAGGGAGCGTAAAAGATATTTTTGTTCATCATCACTTTGAGGAATTTCAATGTTTGCATAATTAGGATTTTCTTCAATAAGATATTGAATTAAAAATTCTCTTCGTTCTTTTTGTGTCATGATTTCTCCCATAAAAAATCAAGAAGAAAACATAAGTTTTCGATTGACTTTTTATGCCCTTCCGCAATGGAATGAGGAAGGGCAGGTGATAAAAAGTTTGCAACGCAAACTTTGAGAAGATAAAAACTGACGCTATTTTAGGCAGTTTTTATCTTGCTCTCCTCGTATTAAAATTTAAACTCAACAATTGGTAAAAAATTTTCTCTTTCTTCAAGACCTTTTACATGTCCCAGATTTGAAAGTGAACCTTGTATATTCTTAAGATAAAAGACTTTGAAAATAGGATTATTAGGATTGGCATTATAAAGCTCTCTAACAATTACGCTTTTTTTCATAATAGCTTCTTTTATTTTTAGAGTTTCGTCGTTTTCATCGGGAAAAACAACTTCGGCGCTAAAACGAATCCATGGGGTAGTGATTTCATCTTCTTGCAGCTTGCTTGCGCATAAATCTACATAAGGATTTTTTTGCAGTTCTGCATACATTGCTTTTTCGCAGTTTGTGCAAAACCAGAGTTTATTGTCGCTCACAATCATATACTGAACAGGTCTAACCTTTGGCTTTCCGTCCAATCCGATTGTCGCAAGATATTGAAGACCCACTTTGTCCAAATATGAAGCTATGTCATTTATTGTCAGTTTATTTTCCATAAGTAACTCCATGAATATCGCTTCTTTTTCGTAAGTCATCCAAGGCTTTACCCATCGCATTTGCAAGAGGTTTGAACATATCAGGAAAATCCGAGGTGTCCATAACACGAACTGTATGCTCCTTGTTTACATAAAGGATTCCTGCTCTGCCAACAATCATATGCGCCTCCTCCTTGGGTAAATCTGTTACCCATAATTAGTGTTTTTCTGTAAAGCGTTGTTCTATTAACCTTACAACTTAGAATATAAAGTATTTCTGATGTAATGTCAATAGAACAGTCAAAATTATTTTCTATTTTTTCATTTTGACTTATTGCAATAATCCTATAACAAAGGCTTTAAAGCGAATGTCGCAGTCATGCTGTGCCACCGTTTAAGTTCTAGTTATGCATCTTTTCTGCCCACAGTCTTCTTTCGACTAACATTTGTCACCCTCAGGCAAAGGTGCTTCTGTTGTAACACCTTTAATTTTATGCTATACTCTCTGCAAACAGGAGGCATTGTATGCAGTTTGTGGAAGGCGGTGTTACTGCTCCCAAAGGTTTTACGGCTAACGGTATGTTGTGCGGTCTTAGGAAGGGACGCACAAAAAACGATACTGCCCTTGTCTTTAGCGAAGTGCCCTGTACGGCTTCGGGCGTTTTTACTCAGAATCGGGTAAAGGCGGAATGCGTAAAGCTTACCATGCAGAACATTTCTGATGGAACTGCTCAGGCTGCCATTGCAAATTCGGGAATTGCAAATGCATGCACAGGTGCCCAGGGCTACAAAAATGCGGAACGAATGGCTGCCGCTGTTGCAAATCAGCTTAAGATAAAAAAGGAAGATGTAATTGTCTGCTCCACTGGTGTAATCGGCATGCAACTTCCTGTAGAAAAAATAGAAGAAAACATTTCTACTCTTGCAGGTGGTCTTAGCCGCGAAAACCATGTGCAGGCTAGGGAAGCCATAATGACAACTGACACCCACTACAAGGAGTGCGCCGTTCAGACTCTTATTGGCGGTAAGACAGTTACAATTGGTGCAATGTGCAAGGGTAGTGGAATGATTCACATCAACATGGGTACCATGCTCAGTTTTGTTACCACCGACTGTGCAATTTCTTCTGCAATGCTAAGAAAGGCTCTTCTTTCCAGCATTCAGGGAACATACAACTGCGTTTCTGTAGATGGCGACACTTCTACAAACGACACTCTTACCATAATGGCAAACGGTCTTGCAGGCAACGAGTGCATTCAGTCAGAAGGAAAAGACTTTGACGCATTTTACGAAGCCCTTAACACCCTTAACACCGAGATGGCAAAAAAAATTGCAGGCGACGGCGAGGGTGCAACACATCTTATTGAATGTGTGGTAAGCGGAGCAAAAACTGTGGAATCGGCACGGTTACTTGCAAAGAGCGTAGTCTCATCATCTTTGGTAAAGGCAATGTTCTACGGAAGAGATGCAAACTTCGGACGCATTCTGTGTGCAATGGGTTACTCGGGAGAGGTCTTTAGTCCTGAGCGTACTGTAATTTCACTTTGCAGTACAAAGGGTGCAAGGCGTCATGGTGCAACAGATGTGCTGGGCGAACCTGAAGGCAAGGAAGAGTGCATAAGAGTCTTTGATCACGGAGTTCCCCTTGACTTTGACGAAGTGCGTGCAAAAGAAATCCTTTCTGAGGATGAAGTTCGAGTGCGTGTTCTGCTGGAAGACGGAACTGCACAAGGCGTTGCATGGGGATGCGACTTAACATATGATTATGTTAAAATCAACGGCGACTACAGAACTTAAGTGTAAACACAGGAGCATAAAATGGCTGACAATATAGACAACAATCCCAGACTAGACAACGAGCACTGGTCGGGAGTTCTTTCTCAGGCACTTCCATATTTTAAACATTGGGTTGGAAAAATTGTCGTTGTAAAATACGGCGGAAACGCAATGTTGGACGACAAGCTTAAGGCTGATGTTATGGAAGACATTGTTCTTCTTAATACAATCGGAATCCATGTAGTGCTTGTTCACGGTGGCGGTCCTGAAATAAACCACATGCTTGAGCGCGTTGGAAAGGAAAGCAAATTCATAAACGGATTGCGCTACACCGATGCCGAGACCATGGACATAGTTCAAATGGTTCTTACTGGAAAACTTAACAAGGAAATCGTGGGTCTTCTTTTGCAGAAGGGAGGTCGTGCAGTAGGATTAAGCGGAGTTGATGCAGGACTTCTTCGGGCAAAAAAAATAGACAAGGGCGGAGTTGATTTGGGCTTTGTAGGAGAAGTTACGGAAGTTCATCCCGAAATACTTACTTCCCTTCTTGCTCAGGGATTCATTCCTGTGGTGTCTACAGTTGCTTTAGGTGAATCTGGTGATACAAACCGTTACAACATAAATGCAGATACTGCTGCTGCAAAAATTGCGGTTGCCCTTGAGGCTGAAAAATTTGTTCAGCTTACAAATGTGCCGGGAGTTCTTAGGGATGTAAATGATCCGTCATCGCTCATCCAGCGCATTCATGTAAATGATGTTCCTGAACTTATAGAGAAGGGTGTCATTGCAGGCGGTATGATTCCCAAAATTGAATGCTGTCTGGTTGCCCGTAATGGAGGAGTTCCCCGTACGCACATTATAGACGGCCGCGTTCCTCATTCTCTGCTTATAGAAATGTTTAGCGATCGCGGTATTGGCACAATGTTGTATTAAATGGTTTTTTAGTGAGGATTTTAATATGGGAAGTAAGACTGTTGTAAATAATTATGGTTCTTTTGATGTTACATTTAAAAAGGGCAGGGGCTCTACCCTTACCGATGTAAACGGAAAAAAATATATTGATTTTCTTTCGGGCATTGCGGTTAACTGTCTGGGTCATAACTATCGCCCTCTTGTAAAGGCTCTTTCTAGACAGGCTTCTAGGCAGATTCACATTTGCAATTATTTTTTAAGCGATGTGGGTGTTGCCTATGCAAACGAACTTCTTACCGCAACAGGTTTTGACGGAGTCTTCTTTGGAAACAGCGGCGCCGAAGCAAACGAGGCTGCAATAAAACTGGCACGCAAATACGGTCAGCTTAACGGCGGTGCAAAAAGAAAAACAATCGTTACGCTGGAAAACTCCTTTCACGGAAGGACTCTTGCAACAATAAAGGCAACAGGTCAGGATAAGTTCCACCCAGAATGCTTTGAGCCATATCCAGAAGGATTTAAGACTATAAAGGCAAACGATTACGAAGCTATAAAGACAGCCTTTGACGACACAACGGCAGCCCTTATGGTTGAATGCGTACAGGGTGAAGGCGGAGTAAACCTTCTTGATTCCGCTTGGATTCAGGAAGCAAGTGCGGCCGCAAGAAAAGCTGGTGCCATAGTAATTGCAGATGAAGTGCAGACGGGCATGGGAAGAACAGGAAGTCTTCTTGCCAGCGAGCAGCTTCAGTTTAACCCAGAAGTAGTAACCCTTGCCAAGGGAATTGCTGGCGGTGTGCCCATGGGTGCATGCCTCTTTAGGGGAAACGCAAACGAAGTATTTGCCGCAGGAGACCATCAGTCTACATTTGGCGGAAACCCTCTTGCTTGTGCCGCAGCTCGGGTTGTCTTAAAGACTCTTACTTCTCCAGACTTTCTTGCAAAGGTTACCCAAAAGGGCGACTTCATGCGCTCAGAAATTAGTTCATGGGATATTCCCTTTGTAAAGGACATAAGGGGACTTGGTCTTATGACAGGTGTAGAAATTGCCGGAGACCCAGTAGTCTTTGAAAAAAAGTGCCTTGAAAACGGGCTTCTGTTTTCTACCGCTGGTTCAAATGTGTTAAGGCTTGTTCCTCCGTTAAACATTTCCATGTCCGAGCTAAAGCAGGGACTTGCCATTCTGCACGATGTCCTAGTAGGATAGCCCTATGAGCAAAAGGATTGTTCCGGTTTTTTTCGTGCTAGTGGTGGCGGCTCTTGCGGTTGTGTTCATAGCACGCACATATTTAAAAGATTCCGCTCCAGAAGTAACATCTTCCCGAGTTGTTGCTCCACAGGTTACGGTGCGTTCGGAACAGTCCTCATCAGATTCATTTGTAATGAGTGACGACACACCCCTTACTTCTTTGGTCTCTTTAAAAAATGACGAAACTCTTTTGAGCATAGTGAGCATGGACTTTAACGGCGACGGTTACGAAGACCAGGTTAACTCAATCCGTACTGCTTCAAGTCCTTACATTCAGTTGCTTGTGGGACTTTACAATCCTGGCTCAGGACGATACGACCGTTCCGCTCTGATTGCAACTTCTGTTACCCAGGTGCGAACTTTTACATACACTGGAATGGATTTGACTGGCGACCACAGAACTGCTCTTGTGTATCAGGGCTTTACCGAAAACGGAAACTCCGTGCTTGCGGCATATTTTATTACTGGTACGGGAGAAAGCGCCCGTCTTGTTCAGATTGCGTCATTTGAGGCTGACGGAACAATTTATGTCCAGCAGGTAGACCGTTACGATGCATACGAAAGAAGTCAGGCAACTGGTGCCAGCTATCCCATTTGGGTTTACAGCACTGACACTCAGTCTGCAAACAATGACCAGCTTCAGACTGAATACGACTGGAACGCTTCTGCAGGACGCTACACTCAGGTTTATCAAAGGCGCGAGGCTGGAGTTCGTCTTGCAGCCCGTGAGTTTGAACGAATACAGGACGGCACTGTAGAAACATTTTCCGCTTTTCTTAACGGACTGTGGCATAAAACCGACGCTTCCTCTGATGACTTTTACATCTTCTTTGATGACGATGCAATGGAAGTGATTTTCTTTCAGGACGAAACTGAAGAAGTTTATACATGGGTAAGTTCAAACCTTCGCAGAAACGGCATGTACCTTACAGCAGTGAATCAGGGAATAGAAAATTTGCAGAGGCGTGTTGATGTTTCTCTTCGCTTAATAGACACTGTAAACATTCGCATACAGGATGATCTTCGTATGCTTATTGGAGAAAATTCTACATGGGATGGAGAGTACAAGAAAGTTTCCCAGTCAGCGGTTTTAAAGACTCCTTCTACAGAATCTTCCGCTACCGACTTTGTGGACGCTCTTGTTCAGGGTGGTGAATGGGCTTCTGCAGACGGAACAAAATTTTCATTTAGCAAGGGTAAGTACTTTGCCGAGGGAGACTCTATTTCTGATTCTGGAAGCTATACTCCCCTTGAGGCTTTTGGCTCTCCCTACATTCAGCTTCGTTCTCAGAATGCAGACTCTCTGCTTACGGGAACATACAGGCTTTCATACGGTCCTGTAGATTCTTCATCAGCTTCTGCAGCGTCTTCCGTTATAATGTTGCAGCCCTGCAGACTTACTCCTTCCGAAGAAGAAAGTCTTGAGGCTTCCCCCCTTATGCTGACCAGATGAGTTATTTCTTAGAGCTTGGCCTATATGCTTTCTAGATGAACTAGGTGACTATGAAAGTCTCCTTGCTGACGGTTAAGGAGTAGTCCTCCGTTCATCAGAGTGCTTCCGCTCCAAATGCCTCCATCGCTTTTGCTTCCCATGCTGTCAAGAATTGTTACCCTGTAGTGCCTTGATTCGTCCAGTCCCCTAAGAAGAACTTTTTGCCCATGAAGGTTAGGATGGTTTAAGACATGCACAACTGTAAGAAGGGCTTCGCTTTTGTCTTTTTTTATTACGCACCATGCATCCCATTCCTTGTTTTGCGAATAAGATGCAATGCGGTAATAGTCTCCGCTTTGTATTAGCGTTCCGTATTTTTTGTAAAGACCAACTTGTTCAGGAATTAAGGCTCTGTCTTCCTGAGAAATTTTTGTAATGTCCAGTTCGTAGCCGAAAGTTCCTGCAAGGGCAACAAAGCCTCTTGTTCTAAAGGGGGTTGTTCTTCCGCAAGCGTGATTGGGACAGGTGCTTACATGTGCGCCTATTGCAGACAGTGGATAAACTAGGGCTGTTCCTTCCTGAATAAGAAGACGCTCTATTGCGTCAGTGTCATCGCTGCACCATATCTGTGGACTGTAGTAAAGCATGCCAGCATCAAATCTTGCTCCTCCGGCGGAACAGTTTTCCAAAAGCAGATGGGGAAATTCCGTAACAAGTTTTTCCTGCAGGGCGTAAACTGCAAGCACATAGCGGTGAAAGAGTTCCCCTGAATTTTCAGAGTTAAGAAGAATGCTCCCTGCATCGGTAAGGGGGCGGTTCATGTCCCACTTTACATATTCTATGTTTACGCTTTTTAAAATGCTGCTTATTCTTTCGTACACATAGTCGCAGACTTCCTGCCTTGTAAGGTCAAGCACATATTGGGCACGGCTTAGAGCTGCTTTTCTTCCTTGTATGCAAAGAGCCCAGTCTGGATGTGAACGGTAAAGGTCGCTGTCTGGAGAAATCATTTCTGGTTCAAACCAGATTCCAAATTTAAGTCCAAGAGAATTTATTTTTTCAACAAGGGGTTTTAGTCCACCTTTTAATTTTGTTTCGTTTACAAACCAGTCGCCCAAAGATGACTCATCGCTGTTTCTTTTTCCAAACCAGCCGTCGTCCATAACAAGCATTTCTATGCCGTTTTTTGCGGCCTCTTTTGCAATGTCCAAAAGTTTTTTTTCGTCAAAGTCAAAGTATGTCGCTTCCCAGTTGTTAATCAGAACTGGGCGTATCTTGTTTATGTATTCTCCCCGTATAAGGTGATTCCGCCATGTGTCGTGAAAAGTGCGGCTCATCTTTCCCAGTCCTTCGTCTGAATACACAAGAACTGCTTCTGGTGCCGTAAAGGATTTTTTTGCTTCCAGTTTCCATGCAAAGTTTTCGCTGTTTATTCCAGTTACGGCTCTTGTTGTTTCAAACTGATTTACTTCTGCCTGTGAAATGAAGTTGCCTGAATAGACAAGTGAAAGTGCATAAACTTCGCCCTGACTATAGTCTGCATTTTTTGAGGCAAGAGCAATAAAACTGTGCTGCTGCTGGCTTGTTTCTCCTCTAAGGGAAGAGACAGAAACTTTTCCGTGAAGCAGGGGAGTCCTTTCTATGTGTCTTTCTCTGGCCCACGAACCGTTAAGCGAAATAAAGTCAAAATCGGCTCGGTCAATGTCAAGACATGCGGAATAGACTTTTGTAAGGGTAAGTGTCCTGTCAGAATTGTTTGTTATGGTTACGCTTCGTGCAATGGAATCAAGACCTTTAAAGATTGAATAGTATAGGTCTACGGAAAGTGAAAGTACTTTGTCTTCGCAGTGTATGATTAGAGTCTGGCATCCGTCGCCCTCTGTTGTTGCAGGAAGCCCTTTTAGTTTAGGCTTTGAATTTATTATTTCGTAAGATACATAGGACAGTTTAACGGCACTCTGTCCTCTTTCGTTTTTTACATTCAGGCAGCTTTCCCTAAAGTCTCCTATTCCTCCTGTGGAATATTCAAATCGGCAAGAGTCGTAGAAGGCAACCCTGTCTCTTTCGTTTTTTGACGGCAAAAAGGGATGTTCGTCTGTGCGCAGAAGGTGCTGAAGATTGTCTTTTGCGCACAGTTTTTTTCCGTAGTGGATGTGGGTTACAAATCCTTCTGTATCAGTAATGCCAATGTAATATCCCGTGCTTTCTGTTTCTATACAGAAGACTCTGGATTCCGCACTGAATGTAATGGGCATGACTAGCGCTCGGGAAGTGAAGCAAAGTCTATCCAGTCAATCAGAACTGGAACATCAAGATTGCTTCCTACAGATTTACCCTGAACGGTAATGTCAAAACTCTTTGCCCTGTTGAAGGGTGATGCGTTTGAAACATCGAATGTGCCTGTTTTTCTTCCAAGATAGAATGTCTGGTGGCCAAGGTTGATTGTAACTGTTTTCCAACCTGTTCCAAAGTCTTGGAAAGAAACATCCTTAAGAATGCCTTCCAGTCTTGCAACATTTCCGTTTACATCGGTAACTTGAAAGTTGATTATTCCGTTAAAGCTGTCATCGTTGTTGTATGCAAGTTCCATGGGAATGTACATGCGTACCCTGATGATTGACTGTGAAATGTTCTGGGGATTAATTCCGTTGTCTGAAATGTCAAAGGAAATTGTGTTGACTGAATCGTCTTCGTCCAGCTTGAGGTTTGCCGCAATAATCTTGTCGTCTTCAGAGTCTTCAAGAAGTACAGCAGATTTTTGTGTCACATTTGCAGAACCCTTTAAAAGCCTTACGCTGATGTCGCCGTTCTGCACATAGTATTCGCCCTTTGCAACTGACCATGGGGCATTGTGGGCGTTTGCAAAATTTGCCGTAACAAGGGATTCTTCTAAGTCAAGTTTATATGCTTCGGCAAGTGCTTCTTTGGGGATTGCGTCTATGCCTGTAGCCGTTGAATTGTTGTAACCGAGTTTTTCTGTGGTAGAGCAGGAACAGAGTGCAGCCGCCGCTAAAACCGCTGTTGTAAAAAATACGCTTCTTTTCATCTAAGAGCCTCCATCTCTTACTATAACACATTATCTAAATAAATGTAACTGACCAAAAAATTACATTCTGTAATTTCTTAATCGTAAGCTTTTAAGAAAATGCCGCAACATTCGTGCCACTCTCTTTTTTAGGTGGACTTGACAGACATGGAAAATGATGTTACTATGCATAGTAGGAAAACACAACAATGAACATGAAGGCATACTTTTACTTTAGCTTTTATTATTTCTCTTCACCCAAGCGGAGGTTTCGCTAGAATGCGACTGTTGTGTTACCGCCAGTAAAGGTAATTGCAAGGAACCTTCCGCAAAACGGAAGGTTCCTTTTTTTTTACCCAAAACAGATTTTAGAATAAAAACAAGGAGGCTCAAAATGATTATTATTCTAAAAAAAGGCGTCCCTAAAAATCAGATTATGGATTTTGTAAAGGATGTGGAAAAACTTGGCGTAGGCGTTCAGCTTAACGAAGGAACACAGACTGTTCTTGGACTTTTGGGAGACACTTCAAAAATAAATCCCCGGGACTTTCTGGTTAACGACATTGTAGAAGGTGCAGAAAGAGTTTCGGCCCCTTACAAAATGGCAAGCCGTTCCTTTCATCCAGAAGACAGTATTATAACCGTAGGTGCAAATCAGCAGGGGGTAACTCCTTGTACCATTGGAGACGGAACTGCAGTTGCCCTTATTGCAGGCCCCTGCTCAGTAGAAAGCGAAGAGCAGATTATGAGTGCCGCCATGGCAGTAAAAAAGGCTGGTGCTAGAATTTTAAGAGGCGGTGCCTTTAAGCCAAGAACTTCTCCCTACAGTTTTCAGGGACTGGGAAAGGAAGGCATAGACCTACTAATTAAGGCAAAGAAAGAAACAGGACTTCCTATCTGTTCAGAAATTATGGATTTGGGAAAACTTGATCTCTTTGCAGATGTTGATCTGATTCAGGTTGGAGCGCGTAATTTTCAGAACTTTGATCTGCTTAAGGAACTGGGCAAGGCTAAAAAACCGATTCTTTTAAAGAGGGGACTTTCTGGAACCATAAACGAATTTTTAATGTCGGCGGAATACATAATGGCAAACGGAAACGAGGAAGTAATTTTGTGCGAAAGGGGAATAAGGACATTTGACACCTACACCCGTAACTGCCTTGACTTAAGCGCCGTTCCCTTCCTTCACAAAGAAACCCATCTGCCGGTAATTGTTGACCCTAGCCATGCATGCGGAATTAGGTGGATGGTTCCTCACCTTGCAAAAGCCGCAGTTGCCATTGGTGCCGACGGTTTGGAAGTTGAGGTTCACTGCAATCCCGAAAAGGCTTTGAGTGACGGTTCCCAGCAACTTACTCCCGCACTTTTTGAAGAACTTACAAGAACACTTTCTAGAATTGCGGCTGTTGACGAACGCACGCTCTAGCGTTACTGTAAGGCGTGGGGTAAAAGATGAAAAAACTTAACGAAATGACATACGGAATCGTGGGCGTGGGACTTATGGGCGGTTCTCTTGCAAAGGCCATTAGGCAGAATGTTCTGGGGACTCCCGGCGCTAAGGGAAAAATTTTTGGCTGCGATATAAACAAATCCTCCTTGGAAGAAGCCAGAAATTCTTTTGTAATAGACGAAGCCTTTACCCTTGACCAGGTGGACATGATGCTGTGCGACTGCGATTTTGTGTATGTCTGTCTTTACCCTGACGCCACAGTGCGCTTTCTTTGCCAACACAGGGCGGCCTTTAAAAGGGGAGCCATTGTTTCTGACATAAGCGGAGTTAAGGCCAACCTCTTTAAACATCTGGACGAAATTCTTCGTGAAGACACTGACTTTATTCCCGGTCACCCCATGGCAGGAAACGAAAGAGAAGGATTTTCTTATTCATCAGGTTCGATTTTTAAAAACCATAATTACATTCTAATGCCGCTGGAGCAGAACAGAAGTGAAAGTGTGGAACTGTTTAGGCTCCTTATTGCAGAAATGGGATTTACTCGGATTGTTACGGCAGATGCCCACATTCATGATCACAAAATTGCATTTACTTCTCAACTGTGTCATGTAATTGCTTCGGCCCTTGTTGATAGTGCGGAAGACACAAGCGTTACCGCATTTGGAGGTGGAAGTTTTGAAGACCTTACTAGAATTGCCCTTATAAATGCCCCCCTTTGGACTGAACTTTTTCTTGCCAACAAGGAGGAACTTCTGTCTCACATAGGTGCATTTGAGTCTTCCCTTGGGGAGTTGAAGAAACTTATTGCAGAAAACGATGCAAAGGGACTTGAGGCCTATCTTTCCCAAGTTAGGCAGAAACGCAGCCAGATGACTTTAAAGGCTTAGGAATTTACCGTTGACCGCCGTCTGCAAAAGGCATATACTTGTCTTACTATGAACAAAGATTTTGAGACATTGGACAGTGTTGTAGGACGCATTCCTGACTTTCCCAAGCCGGGAGTCCTCTTTTACGACATTACTGGAATACTTCGCCATCCTGAGGCATTTAAGTACTGCATAGACCGCATGGTTGAAATCTACGGTAGCAAGAAAATTGACGCTGTTGCGGGAATCGAAAGCAGGGGATTTATTTTTGCGGCCCCCTTTGCAGAACGCATGGGAATCCCCCTTATCCTTATTCGCAAGAAGGGAAAACTTCCTGGTAAAACTTATTCCTGCAAGTATGCCCTAGAGTATGGCTCTGCAGAAGTTGAGGTTCACTGTGCCGACATTCAGAAGGGACAGAACATTCTTCTTATAGACGACCTTATTGCCACAGGCGGAACCCTTAAGGCTGCCTGCAATCTGGTGGAGCAGGGTGGTGCTACCGTAACCGATGTCTTTGGCATTATAGGGCTTCCCTTCCTTAACTACGAGAAGGCACTTTCTCCACTTACGGTTACTACACTTGTAAACTATTCATCCGAAAAGATGTAGGGTAAATTAGGGGAATCAAATTCGCCTATTGAATTTATTGCAAAAAAGCGGTATATTTGCCGCATAATCTTTCTATAAAGATAGGAGTTTTTTATGGCAGATGTAAGAGTTGCTATTAATGGTTTCGGCCGCATCGGTCGTTTGGCTTTCCGTCAGATGTTTGACGCCAAAGGTTATGAAGTAGTTGCAATCAACGACCTGACAAGCCCCAAAATGCTTGCCCACCTCTTGAAGTATGACACCGCTCAGGGTGGATTTGCTGGAAAAATCGGTGAAGGAAAGCACACAGTTTCTGCTACAGATGATTCAATCATCGTAGACGGAAAAGAAATCAAAATCTACGCTGAAAAAGATGCAGCTAACTGTCCTTGGGCAGCAAACAAGGTAGATGTTGTACTTGAATGTACAGGTTTCTACACATCAAAGGATAAGGCACAGGCTCACATTACAGCTGGTGCACGCAAGGTTGTAATTTCAGCTCCTGCTGGAAACGATCTTCCTACAATCGTTTACAATGTAAACCACAAGACTCTGACAAAGAACGACAACATTATTTCTGCCGCTTCTTGTACAACAAACTGTCTGGCTCCAATGGCTAAGGCTCTTAACGATGCATTCCCCATTCAGTCTGGCATTATGGCAACAATCCACGCTTACACTGGCGACCAGATGATTCTTGACGGTCCTCAGAGAAAGGGTGACCTTCGCCGCTCACGCGCAGGCGCACAGAACATTGTTCCTAACTCAACAGGTGCTGCAAAGGCTATCGGTCTTGTAATTCCTGAACTGAACGGAAAACTTATCGGTTCTGCACAGCGTGTTCCTGTTCCAACAGGTTCTACAACAATCCTTACCGCTGTTGTTAAGGGCAACGATGTAACAAAAGAGTCAATCAATGCCGCAATGAAGAAGGCTTCTGATCCCGAGACATTCGGATACAACGAAGACGAAATTGTTTCTTCTGATGTTATTGGAATGCGCTACGGCTCACTCTTCGATGCTACTCAGACAATGGTAACAAAGATTGCTGACGGCCTCTTTGAAGTACAGGTTGTTTCTTGGTACGACAACGAGAACAGCTACACTTCTCAGATGGTAAGAACTATCAAATACTTCTCTGAGAACTGCTAAGTAGTTTTTCTACTGGTAAATAGGCACTGGTCTTGGGACTGGTGCCTTTTTTTGTTTAGACCGTATTTGATAGTTCTTTCATATTTTACTTGTCGCGTTAAAAAGGCTCCTGCACCGCCACACGCCCCTGCTATGGCGGTGGGTAAGAACTATCAAATACTTCTCTGAGAACTGCTAAGTAGTTTTTCTGCTAGTAAATAGGCACTGGTCTTGGGACTGGTGCCTTTTTTTTATGTAGAAAAAAAAGGAAAAATGTTTTATACTATTTTTATGCAGTCGAAATTAGATAATTGGCTAAACAGCAGTGAATATCTTTCTCTATTGAACCGTATGAGAACATCCATTGCGAAAGGGGCAGCTGCATCAAAAAGTGAAGCAGAAACAGCTTCCATCTTTGAGAAAAATCTATATTTTACAATTAGAAATGAAACCGGAATTGAACTGGAATTTAACAGAGAAACCTAAGTTGACAATATAAATCATAGGTTCTCGGGGCTAAAAAAAAGAACTTCTGGTAAAGGGCGTCTGGATGCAGTTGTCAATAATTTGATAATTGAGTACAAGCATAATTCAAGACTTGTGTCGGAGGACGATGTAAGCAAGGCAACCTTTCAAGTGGAAGATTATCTGAACGCATTATATAAAAATGAGGGCACAAAATATAATGCAATTTTAACGGATGGTTTAAAAATTTCTTACTTTTCATTTGTAGGTGAAAATGTTGAGCATTCGTCATTAAGGGACTTCTCCGTAAAAGATTTGGATACAATAATTAAGGCCATATTAAGCAATAATACAAAAACATTTGTTCCTCAGAATATCCTTAAAGATTTTTCCATCTATACAAATGCAGATACGGTTTCAAAACAGCTTGCAAAGGAATTATTCTCTCTGATTACAACATCTCCAACAGAAAAGACATTGATGCTCCTTAATGAGTGGGAAAACCTAATGCATCTGTCGGTAAATAATGACAGTGGGCAAAGTAATGATATTGAAAAAAGACGAAAAGACCTATCCTTAATTTTCGACCTTACAATTAACAGTTCAGAAACGGAATATAAAGCCCTTTATGCTTTGCAGACAACTTATGCAATTATAGTTAAGCTGATTGCATGCAAGGTCATTGACAGATTAAATTATAACAATAAATCATCTTCGTATTTTGATTTAAGTCAGATTTCCTCTGCCGACCTCCAGAAGTTCCTAAGTGATGTGGAAGACGGATACTCCTATAAAAGCAATAATATCGACAACCTTTTGGAGGGAGACTTCTTTTCATGGTATTCAGACAGAAATCAATGGAATGATAAAATATATAAGTGCATAAAGGAATCCATTCAGATAATTGATACATATTCTGCGTTTTCATTTAATGTTCGTTATAATCCGATTGATATTTTTAAAGATTTATACATGAGTATTATACCCAAATCAATACGCCACTCCATGGGGGAGTATTTTACGCCCAAATGGCTTTCCGATTATGTTGTCGAAAACAGCACCCGAAATTTAAGGTCTGGTTGGAAGGCTATAGATCCCTGCTGCGGTTCGGGAATTTTCATCATTTCTATGATAAGAAAAATTGTAGGCGATAGAGAACTTGTAAACATTTCTGACGAGGAAAAAGAGAGTTTAAAGAAAGAAATCCTCTCGCGGGTGTATGGCATTGACATAAATCCTCTTAGTGTGCTTTCTGCAAGAGTCGGTTATTTCATGGCACTTTTACCGTTTGGAAAAGTTTCTGATATTGAAATTCCTGTCTATTTGGGAGACTCTGAACTGACCCCATAAATTAGGACACCCACGGAGGTGTAAAATGGGGAATAAT
>ERZ842401.4141-NODE-4141-length-17189-cov-11.230419_pt1 | contig 17189 bp, 18 predicted proteins | sample MGYA00521270_ERZ842401 | MGnify/ENA primary metagenome ERZ842401 (study PRJEB31892, sample SAMEA3878208) | bioreactor metagenome | biome: Moose rumen | place: Sweden | collected 2011-10 | study: EMG produced TPA metagenomics assembly of the PRJEB12797 data set...
ATTACGCAAGTAACTATTTGATTATTAATAACTTAATTTATAGAACATCCCTATAGTATATATAGGCTTTCTATCATGCAACTTTAGCCACTGCACTTTTTCGTTGAACGACCTTGGGTGTTCCAAATTCAACGGATAGTCCAGACACAACTTCCACTTCATCTTGATGAAAGTGGCATCATCCCTCACCAATGGCGACAGATGATTGAGAATGACTAGCCTAAGCAACTTCGTGTTCTGTAGGAAAAACGTAATCTTTGATAATAGTTCTTTCATATTGATGACTTTTGGGATGGCAGAGAGCCATCCCCTCTGTCATCACATTACAACACATTCTTCTTTCGGCAGTGTCAACAAGTCACCCAACATCTCGTCCCATTTCTCATCCGTAAACGGACGGAATCCGGCCCAGTCATAGAAGGTACATTCCCCAAAGTATATCTTGCCGCCAATGTTAAAGAAATCTATACGAACAAAAGGCAAACCCTCTGAAAGGACCATTGCCAGCTCTTTCATCCTCTCAAACCCTTCAGGCTTGTTATACTCAGGAACTGTCCGTTCAAACCCGTGGTTGATATCCACAGGGTTGAAGTCCATATCATAGAAGTTCTCTTTAACGACTTTTCCTTTGTTGGTGATATACATGTACTGGGGTGTACCATTGAAGCACCAGAACTTGTAATCGTGTACCTCATGTCCTGTTCCTTCATCTAAATACTCTTCAGCCAGAATGCAAGGTTCTATATGTTTGTACCCCCACTCCCGCGATGCCCAGTACCAGTTTTTCTTGATATCCTTCTTCGGGAAACGCTTCTCTAAAAGCGACTTGTCAACAATATTTTTCTTATCTAACAAATACCCCCCCCACTGTCCTGATTGGTTTTCAGAAAACAGCGTTGTGGCAGCCTTTCAATATCTATATCGACGACAGAACACCAGTGTCCATAACAAGGCACAACATACTCAGATCCTATCTTTTGGGCAACCCACTTCTTCACCCAGTATTTGTCTGCCAGGATGGTCATCAGTGGATTGTGATAATTGAGTTTCAGCCAGTTCATCTTCTCGTTGAACGTCCTCGGATTGATAAGGTTGATATCCTTTCCGAACAACAATTTATACTTCAGACGAATATATTTTTCGTCCGAAAAATGCTTTGAACACTTCTTAAGTAGCATGTTGGGCAGATTGCGTCTGTCTGCTAAAATAAAATTAATTCTGTTAATCATTTCCATATTCTTGATTTTAATCTTAACACTTGAATATACATTCTCTCACCAATTATCATTATAGCGGCTCGGTGTATTTTTTCTTCCTGTGTCTCTATATGAATAGATTCTACATCGTAATATTCTTTTTTCGGTTCTGATTGCGACAAAAAAAGGAAATGGTCTTTAAAGTCCGGCAAACCACCCTTATAAGATGGTTCCATCTTTGCAAACTCTTTGTCAACCAATATCTTTTTCATCAAGTCGGAAAAATCCTGAACTGGTTCATTTTCTTTTCTGAACAGACAACTTTGAGTAGTTCTCCCTAATATGCCTATTGGCTTTAAATCGTTTCCATCATAGACAATAGTGGGTACTCCAGATCGCATGCATACCCACCCACTACCTGCTGATGTAAAAAAGGCATCACACTTCTCCAACAGTCGTGTAGGAACAGGATACATATATCCCGTTATCAGTAGTTCTACATTGTCTTTAACAGATTCTAACAGTTTACCTATCTCCTCTCCTCCAGTACTGTTTTCCATTGAGTCACCAATTAATAGCAACAAAAATCTCTGGTTTTTATAATGTTTTGTATAATTACAGAAATCTTTTATTGCTGGAAGAATAAAATTCTTGCTCAGACGACTCAAGCACCCTACAATATAATCATATTTGTTTTTATCTATTTTGTCAATGAAAGGACTATCTACATCTGCCTCTACATTATTACACCACGCAGGAATTTTATACGACTCTCCTTTCTCAATCTGGTGGAAAGGTGCAAACATCTGCTGTAATGATGTGTCCGTTATTCCAACCAGCTCGCGCCTTCTGTGCTTAAATATCAGTAGTTGCTGCATGCCTTTGTTGGCAATTACAAAACCTTCACCCAACGGGTATGATAAATGTTTTGCTCCTATCATACTGGACAATTCTTCTGCCCACGTACTGCCATTGATGGAGTTCGTTTCTACCACTATTTCTTCATAGGTATCATCGACAATCTGGTTGAGAAGCCGGTTGATAACTTGATGCCTTTTTCTCTTGGAATAATAGTGCATAGGAAATACGGGCAAGTAGTCATCTTCCTTAAACTCTTTTAATTCTGGTATGACTATATCCCCTGTTGGCATCGAGAATATATTTACTCTCCAACCATTTTCACGTAGATATAGCAGTTTGTTGCGAACATACATCTGGCCGCCCCCCATACCGCCTATACAACTTGAGAAAATTACATATTTCTTCATTTTGTCGTCTTGTTTTTCTCGTTACGCAAAAGAACATCCTCGAGTGTTTCTCTTGGAAACAACTCTAAACAACCGCCACGAGTCACATTGACAATTTTAATGCCATGGGCTTCTGCATATTTTTTCGCTTCTCCGTATGAAGCATATAAACGTTTTGTTGCGCCTGCTTCAAATGCAGGGTTCGAATTTCCATGTTCTATAAAATGTTGTTTTTCCCCTAAATAAGAGCAGTCGGCTCCAATCAGATACAATTCATCAAAACCCATATATACAGCCAACTGCATAATGGAATAGGTTATCGAATAACCGTCGTACACTGTATTGTAGCAGTCATCACTGAACTTGGCGAAAAAACGAGTCTCATAACCCATTTCATAAAGGTGATATGAGCCGGAGGTATGAAAATAAATCCAATTATCAGGAGTATTATAGCGTTTTTTGAAAGAATAGGGAGCGAAACATATACCGTTATCAGTACTTAACAAGGCTTCTTTAACTTTGTCAAAGACGTTCTTGTCCTGAATACCGAAGAAATCTGGCTTCCACTTCGTCTGTTTATGTATCAAGCAGATCGAGTTCATGCCAAAGACATATTCATTTTTGAGTGCTTCCAAATCCTGGATGGTCAAACTGGGGCCTGTGCAAGTGATAAAACATCTTTTCCCTTGATATTGTCCCTTCAGCTGGCGCAATGGTTCAAATCGCCCATCTGATCGTCCCATCCGCCTCGGTAATGTCTGCAAGTATTGCCACAACGCTTTCGTCTTATGATAAATATACTGCTTACACCGAATTGCTCCTCTAAATGGCAGACCCCATGCAGTTTCCTTATACAAATGTTTAAGGCGACTTGAATTTTGGTAATAGCGATAAATATTTTTATTCATGACTATATTTTTTTATATCTTATCATCATTATTGTTAAAGGCATGAAGATAAATGCCACAAAAAAAGTACTTTCTCTAAACGTATTGTTTAGAAATGAATATATAATGAAACCTATCAAAAAAATATTCAACATCGTCCTTTCTTTATCTGTGCCACATAATCCTCTTATAAAGTTGAATAAGTACTTAAGAGAATTGTAAACTAATATAATTCCAATAATCCCATACTTTGCAGCCAAATCAAAAAACTCAGAGTGATATCCAACTCCACACCTAATAAGTCCAAATATGTCACCTTGGTGAACATCTTCGCCTACGCCTATCAAAAGGTTGGGAATGCTCGAAAAAAATGTCGTGATACTGGTCATCCACAGTATGTAACGGGCGTAAAGACTTTCTTCATTTGAGGCATCAATCGTTTGTGTTCCTGAAAAAACGAGCAGCTCATTCAGGCGATTTGACATGCGTTCTGATTCGGAGAAAACAGAAATGAGCAACTCAAATAGAGGGGCCGCGAAAATAGCAACGACAACCAACATCACCAAGGAACTTTTAACCAATGACCACATTGATTTGTATTGATATTTTCTTCGCATGCTCAGAAAAAACATTCCTGCCATATAAAGCCATATCAGCAATGATGTGGTTCGATTATTAATGAACATCATATAATACGATGTTGCGGCCAGATAACCTATTGCCAAAAGCGTTACCAACCTATGTTCAGTGTTCTGAGATATATACCAGAAGATGGGGCACATAAATAGACATTGAACTATGTGTGTCGTACCACCCGCATTGGTCGCCCATGTGCTATCACGGTCGAACTCATGCATTCTGTTATATATTTCAGGCTCAGCCATTCCAAATATCATATTATCAACAAGACTGTAAAGGAATATTGCCAGTATTGCCAACCACAGTAGTTTCATCTCGTCTGGTCGATAGTATTTTACTGATATTATCAGCATAATGGGTATGCTATATAATGGCATTCGCGATATGTATTCACGAATGGACTCATTAGAATGGCCTATTAAGAACATGAAACCTATCCATGCAACATATAAAAACCACCATCCAAGAAATTTATAGTTGAAAAGAGATTTCCCTATTTTGGGAACTACAAAAGCACTGACCACCCATGCCCCCCAAAGAGGGAGCCTGACGAAATTGCTCGCAGTCCTTTCGAGAATTGGCGTCATCTCAAATGCAATAACAAGAACTGTTGCAACTATATTGATGAGCACAAGTAGTCGTACATTCCCTTTCTTCGATGTTATAGTTTTATTGTTTTGATTTACCACCACATTCATTTCTTTCCTGTTTTATGTACCATCTTTAGAACTATCGATTTTAACTCCATATATTCATAAAATTTACGTTTCTCACATAATGCAAAAAACAATATCGAGCCGAGTATGACTTGTATTATTAACAACACAACATAATTTATAGGAATAAAACTAATAGCGAACAAAGGAACGGCTATCGTTAGTGCTATCCTTAATGAAGGAAAAACATCTTTTATTTGTTCCCTTATCGAATAGTCCATCACATATTTCGTGTAGTATGCGTTGAGGTAATAGCAGAGATAGCCTCTTATCACATCGGCAACAAGCATCCAGTATATATTAAAAAGGAGGCCTACCGAGACAGGAATTATTATAAGAAGATTTTTTATGATATTGATACGTAATGTGAGGTCGCTTCGTCCCATTACTTGTATGGCATTCAGATTCAAAGCATGCAGCGGGTAGAGCATCATTGAAAAACTTATTATCTGTAGAAAATAAGAAGCTTGCACCCATTTTGCCCCTATTAGCGTTAGCAGCAACGGTTTTGCGCAAGCTGCCAAGCACATCATCAATACAAATGTCGGGAAAACTGTCACCTTTATAACTCGCCTATATGCGCTCTTCAGCCTCAAGGGATCATCTTGTATTTTGCTAAGTACAGGAAATGTCACTCGCTGGATTACTGTTGTTATATTGTCTGAACAAAGGGTTCCAAACTGATGTGCCCTAGTATACTGGCCCAAAGTAGCTGGACTAAAACACTTTCCAATCACGACATGATGTAGTTGTCCGGAAATACAGTTAAGGACTCCGCTGACGAGCAGTTTCCATCCGTACGACCACATTTCTTTGAAACTAACCACTGAAAATTGCAACTTTGGCCACCATCTGTTTACTGCCCATAGTAAGATTGTTGTCATTCCCGCATTGCTCAGTTGTTGCCCCACCAGTGCCCATACGCCAAACCCCTTATAGGCCATTGCTATTCCTATTACGCCACTAGTTACTGATGCTATAAACGACACCTTTGTTTGTGTCTTGAAGTTTATCTCTTTCGTCAAGCGGGCTCTCTGTACAAGGGCTAAGGCATGGATAATCACCACAACCGACATCACACGAGTCAGACTGACCAGCTCCGGTCGTTCAAAGAACCTGGCGATTATCCCTGCACTGGCGAACAGCACGCCTGCCATCATTAGTGACAAAGTAAGATTGGTATAAAATACAGTACAGTAGTCTATATCTTTCGCATCCTGTTTTCTGATAAGGGCACTTATCAAGCCACCGTTAATGATATATTCAAATATAACAATAAATATGGTAAGTATACCCAGCAAACCATAATCATCGGGGCTAAGCAATCGGGCAAGGATTATCCCCACCACGAAGCTTACCCCGTAGCGAAGCACAGACTCTAAAGCAGTCCATGCAGTTCCTTGTACTGTTTTATCTTTTAAACTCTGTTCAGCCATTACATGTTATACAGTCAAACAGGGAAGAAGAGACTCCACTCACCTTCCCATTTGACTATTCTGTTATCGTTAATTTGATTACTAAATAATAAATAATTTACTGATACTTCTCATCCGACCTCAATTCATAGAAACGGTTTGTGGCCATCTCTTCCTTGAAGTTCTCAAAGAGTTTGCGAACATCATACTGAGGCTCATAGCCCAGTTCCTCCTTCGCGTTATCCACATTCATCAGGCAGCCACCACTAGAAACCTTTTCAGGAGCATAGCTGATAGCTGAAGGATTATCTTTGGGTGAGAACACGTCAACAATGGTGCGAATCTGCTCTTCGAGGGTCACAGGTACGCCAGTTCCTACATTGTAGAAGCCTTTGTCTCTGTCAACCAAACAGGCCTTGCAAAGCATCTGGGCAAAGTCATAGACGTGTACCATATCCTTCGAATAATTCGGATCACCCCAAATAGCCAGAGGCTGACTGTTGATGGCACGGTTAATCATCACATAGAGCGGGCGCATCACCTTCTCGCCCTCGTCATTGTACATATACGGCCATGCGTTGTATGCATAGATGGTGGGCAGACGGAAAACAAACTTCTTTAGTCCATATTTCTCGTAGTAATGCTCCATCATTTCAATTGTGGCATTCTTACAGATTACATAGAATGAATGGAAATCTGAGTAACTGAACTTAGGTGTCAGGTCCGGCATCAGTGGCTTGCCCTCTGGGAAATATCCGGCAACGTCAAATACTGTCTGGCAGAACAGAAGACGGTCTGCTTTGACCTCACGGCAATACTCCAACACATTGAATGTACCCAGCAGGTTTGCGTCAAACTGACGACGAGGCACCAGACCATCGCTCTTGGTAGGCAGCTGTGCTGAAAGAAGAATCACAGCGTGAACATCTTCTTTTGGCAGCACTTCAAACTCTTCCTTGTTGGCAAGGTTAACCGAATAGTATTTCACACCCATGCGGTCAAAGAAGTTTGTCTGACGACGACCCGAGGCTATCACCTCATACTCTGTTCCCTCAAAAAACTTAATGGCATAGTCGAGTACATAGTTACCCGTCTTACCTGTCGCTCCAAAAATAATGATTTTCTTCATGATGATATGTACTTTAAGTTACTTATGCGGCTACTCTCAATGCGTTACCAACAGAGTAGTTCTCTGCTGATAAGCCGCACAGACTTAAAGCACAATCACCACCCTGCCTAACTAACTGTCTAAAATACCCCCCCCAACTGCTTTATCTGAGGTCTCCGAGGGCATTCTTAATTCCTTAAATCTGTCTATCTTCATCTCTTCTTTATAGTTTTCAAACAATGCTACGACATCGTATTTTGGCTCATAGCCCAGTTCTGCCTTTGCATTGTCGACGTTCATCAAGAAACCGCCTCCACAAGGCTTTTCAGGGCGATAGACTATCTGAGAAGGATGGTCTTTAGGTGAGAACACTTTGATAATGGCTTCAATCTGTTGCTGCAAGGTTACAGGAATACCTGTTCCTACATTGTAGAAGCCAGTTTCTCTGTCTGCCTCAACTGCCTTACAAATCATCTGGGCACAATCGTAAACATGAACCATATCCTTGGAATAATTAGGATCACCCCACAGTTCGATTGGCTCACCCTTCATAGCTAGGTCAATCATGCGATAAACTGGCCGCAATGTCTTCACGCCATTCGGGTGATAGTAATGGAACGGACTGTAGTTATAGATGGTGGGGAATCGGAAGATGAAATACTTCAATCCATATTCTGCATGATAATGCTTGATAAGCTCAATGGCCGTATTCTTGCTGATAACATAAACGGCATGGTCGCCCTTGTAACTAAAATTAAGCGGTGTATCGGGCATCAAAACCTTATCTGGGCCAGCAGATAACGATACGTCAAATACTGTCGTTGAGAACAGAATGCGGTCTGCATGAACTTCACGGCAATACTCCAATACATTATAAGCACCCATAATGTTAGATTGGATGTACTTTTCCGGCTGATATCCCTTCATGTATGAGGGAATCTGAGCAGCAAGATATATAACGGCATAAACGTCCTCTGTCGGGAGTTTCGCAAAATCCTCTTTCTTAGACAGGTCAACAGAGAAGTATCTGATTCCCATTCTATCAAAGAAATCAGTCTCTCTACGACCAGAGGCGATAACTTCATATTCGTTCTTATCGAAATACTCGCTCGCATATTTCAACACATAAGAACCCACATTCCCAGTGGCTCCAAAAATTATTATTTTCTTCATGTCTTAATTATTTAGCGTTTATAATTTCAATTATATGATTCATTTCATTCGCGCTATACCGCTGGTCAATAGGCAATGGTTGCATCTGGATAGCCAACAGATAGTCTATATCCTCCTTGGTAGTCCAATCCAACACATTTGGCCAATAGCGGGCAACGAAAATCTTATTCTCTATCAACTTTTCTCGCAATCCTTTTACTGGCACAAGATAGGGATAAACCATCGGAACAGCATCACCCTCTAAAGGTAAATCGATATTATTCTCCTTACCAAGTGTCTCATGCAGCATCTGATAGTTTTCTCTTCGTTTCTGAGCAGCAGCCCCATAGTCAATCCCCTGCATCATACGTTGCGTCAGTTTCGACATCTTACGGATAGGTTGATTGTCCAGTCCGTCATCCACTCTACGGAAGTCCTTAAATCCTTCTTCTGCGGAGAGGTCAATGCGCTTCACAAGATGCGCTACCCTATCGAATGAGTAGTCTTGCTCTATCTCTTCATCAAGTTCTTTATCGCAATAGAGATAGGCTCCATCAGGAACACCAAAGAACTTGCGACAGGTATAGAAGGTATCAATGCCAGAAAGGGGGTTGGCATAAAACGCCTGGGTGTTGTCAACAATCAAACGCGAGCCTATTGTCTCTGCCAATTGCTCCACATAACGTTGCTTCAATCCAAAATAGTGGGTGTAGAGTAGTGCCTCGCCTTCTTTGAGCGTAAAGCGGTCGCGTATCTCAAAATGAATATCTATATGGTAGAACTCATAGAGAACTCCCAACTTGTTAATCGGTTCCATCACTGCCTCACAAGTATAGTAAGGCACATACACCTTCTTATACCCGCGAACCCGTAGGATATACTCCAAACAGTTGCGACCGGTATTCAGCCGGATGGCATCCTTATGATACTCCTCGCGTTGAGGTAGCTCCAATGAGAAATAACCGCCTATTGCTTCCATTACTTCACGATTACCTTCAACCATTCTGACTGGTTGGTGATAGCCTTTTCAAGTTCTTCTGCCGTCTGGAACTTCAGCACTAAAGTTCCAATAGCATTGTTTGCTCCTTCAAAGCTTTCCACCATGTCACCTTGCTTTACCCACAGGTCTTCTTCTACAACCTCAGCGGGTAGGTCTTTGCTTATCTCCAAGTGGTCGTAGATGCCACTCTTGTCAGCATGGAGAATAACCTCTGCCCAGTGACCGTTGTATGGTTTCTGTTCAATGGGTTCCAGAATGGGGTCACCCACCATTGCACGAGTAATAGCCGTTATCATATCCACACCAGTTGCATAGCGAAGCATCTCACACAGACGGTTGCCACCACCACGAGGGGTTAGCTCCATGATGTAAGGCTTGCCATTAGGTGCGACACGTACCTCAATGTTATAGACCACAGTCTTCAAATTGAGCAAGGTAATGAGCCTCTGAATCTCGGATGTCAGATAATCTTCCTGCTCCTTGGTGAAAGTTGAAGGCCAGCTGTAGGCTGCCGGAGTATAAGGATTGGTGGCATTGAGGTCAAAGCGCTGGGCGCAGAAACTGGTGAACACCAACTTGCCATCCACAGACATACTGTCCGTATCAGAAGAACATCCCTGCTTGTCAATGAACTCCTCCACAATGATATGGCCGGAAATGGAATGTTCCATCGCATACTCCAAAGCTGGCTTCAAATCCTCTTTCCTATCCACACGGGTCACGCCCTTGCTTCCAGCAGCATCAGTGGGTTTTACAATCACAGGCCAAGGATACCAATAGGATTCCTCCATTGCAGCCTCAACACTGTCAAAGCCCTTTGCCTGAGGAACATTGAACCCATTCTTGGCTAAGAACATACGGAACTTATCCTTGTTCTGCAATATCTCCACACTCTCAAACGGACCAAAACTGGGCAGTCCCATCTTGTTCTGCACATAGCTGGCGGCCACCACTCCAGGGTCACAGGCAAACGACATGATTCCATCAATCTGGAGACGTTGCGCCTCTTTCAGCACAGCCTCCCTGTCAATGATACTGACGTTGCAATACTCATCACTATACTTGTGGGCAATGTTATCAGGCAGATAGTCTGCCGTAATCACATAATACCCCTGCTCATGTGCAGCCTTAATCACGGGAAGGAGGTAACGAAGACCTCCCAAAAGCATTAACTTCTTTTGCTTCATTATTACTTAAAGAAATAAAGGATTCTATTCATATCTTCCTCTGTCAGGGCATGATGCATCGGAAGGCAAAGCACCTCGTCTGCCATCTTGTTGGCTATAGGAAGGTTTTCCTTTGCGGATGAAGGTAATCCGCGATAGGTCGGGAAATTGCTGATGAGAGGATAGAAATAGCGACGGCTTAACACATTCTTTTCTGCCATCTTATAGAACAACTCATCTCGCGTCATGCCAAATTTCTCCGCATCCACAAATATTGGGAAGTAGCTGTAGTTATGGCGTACACCAGGCATATCATCCCAGAAAGAAATGCCCTCAACATTCCTCAACACGGCACGATATTGTTTAGCCACCTCATTTCTCTGCTTGATAGCCCAGTCTGCCTGCTTCAAGTTCAATAGGCCGTATGCTGAGCGCATCTCATCCATCTTGCCATTGATACCGGGCGCGACAACTGTTACCTGGTCGGTGATTCCGAAATTCTTCAGGTTATCAATGCGCTTTTTCATTTTCTCGTCGTGGACTACCAAAGCACCCCCTTCAATGGTGTTATACACCTTGGTAGCGTGGAAACTCAACGTGCTCATATCACCCGCATTCATAATACCAGATAAACCATTATCACCGTAGGCTTCCAAACCATACTTCTCAGCAGGTACTTCCACTCCAAAAGCATGGGCGGCATCGTAGATAATCTTCAATCCATACTTATCTGCTATATCCTGTATAGCCTTAATATCGCACGGTTTACCATAGACATGTACGGGCATGATAGCAGTTGTGGCTGGTGTGATAGCGGCCTCTATCTTTGCGGGATCGATATTGCCAGTAGAAGGTTCAATGTCCACAAACACAGGCTTGCAGCCATTCCACCAGATGCTGTGGGTGGTTGCCACAAAGCTATAGGGAGTGGTTATAACCTCCCCTGTGATACGGAGAGCCTGTAAAGCCGTCATCAACGGCAAAGTGCCATTGGTGAACAGACATACGTAAGGCACATGCAGATACTCTGCCAGAGCCTCTTCCAACTGCTTGTGGAACTGCCCCATATTGGTAATCCACTTGCTTTCCCAAATCTGCTTCAGCAATTCATGAAACTCGTCGAGGTTGGGCAGCAACGGCGAGGTGACTGTAATTCTGTTATTATCCATTGTCTTTTTTGTTTACTTATTCTTGAGGTCCTCTCATACCAGGATGGGTAAAGGTGTTGGAATTAATATCTTCCTTCATCTCATCGATTACTTTCAGCAGGTACTGTCCATATTGGTTCTTCAGCATCGGTTTTGCCAGCTCGCGCATCTTTTCTTCTGAAATCCATCCGTTACGGTAGGCAATACCTTCCAGACAAGCGACCTTAAGGCCCTGGCGTTTCTCAATGACCTCCACAAAAGTAGATGCCTCAGCGAGGCTATCATGTGTACCTGTATCAAGCCAAGCAAAACCGCGACCAAAGACTTGAACCTTCAGTTCTCCATCTTTCAGGAACTCTTGGTTAACGGTAGTAATCTCCAATTCTCCACGGGCAGACGGCTTAATATGCTTGGCCACATCAACTACCTTGTTGGGGTAGAAATAAAGACCTACTACAGCATAGTTAGACTTGGGGTTGGTAGGCTTTTCTTCTATGCTCAAGCAATTGCCTTGACGGTCAAACTCAGCCACGCCATAGCGTTCGGGGTCACTAACCCAATAACCAAAAACAGTAGCTTTACCATTCTGTTCAGCATCTGTTACAGCATTCTTCAACAAGGTTGTAAAACCGCTCCCGTAGAAGATATTGTCACCAAGCACCAGGCACGCTGAGTCATCACTTATAAACTTTTCACCAATGATGAATGCCTGTGCAAGACCGTCCGGTGACGGTTGCTCTGCGTACTCAAAGTGTACGCCATAGTCAGAGCCGTCTCCCAAAAGACGTTTGAAGCCAGGCAAATCGTATGGGGTGGAGATAATGAGAATATCCCTAATCCCCGCCAGCATCAAAGCGCTGATGGGGTAATAAACCATCGGCTTGTCGTAAATAGGGAGCAATTGCTTGCTCACGCCCTTGGTTATAGGGTATAATCTTGTGCCGGAACCACCGGCAAGTACTATTCCTTTCATCTATTATTTTCTTCTGACAATTGTTTGAATATAAATGCTATATCTTTAATATCTTTGTTCCACCATTGGCTTTCTTTTAATCTCTTCTCTATAGATGAATCAAATCTCTTTTTAATCACTTTAGCAGGAACGCCACCAACGACCGTATAGGAAGGTACATCTTTTGTAACAACTGCTCCAGCTGCAACTACAGCACCATCACCTATCGTCACACCCTGTAGAACTATTGCATTACTACCAATCCATACATCGTTCCCTATAACGACCGTTTTTTTATAATCATCTATTGGCCATTCAAGTAATTCTCTAATGTCATGATGTCTGTAAACATTTGGTGATGTTGAGAAAAAATGCAACGGGTGTTCTGGCGGTCCTATCTGTACATTATAACCTATAGAGCAATACTTACCAATTTGAGTACCATTGAAGAGTATCGTTCCCTTAGAGCAATAAGAACCATCTCCAATTTTTACCCCCCCCGCACCTGAACGTCATGAGCAAGGTAGATTTTGTCTCCCATTTCAACATCATGTGAGATAGAGGTCGTAAGAAAGCGTCCGTGAGTGCCATACATTTTAGCTATTTTTCTCTTAGCTGCTAGTTCTTTAACAAAGCAAGGTATGAAATCAAAAATATTCATTATACTCTTCGTTTTATGATAAGGCTACTCTATATCAACATTCTTTCTGTCTATATGTTTGTAATACTTTCTCCGCAAACTCGAAATCCTCTGGCCAGTCTATATCCACTCCTTCAATCTTGTCAACCAGTGCCATATAGGGGCTGAAACCAATACGCTGCTTGTGAACTTTCCACACGTCCCGCTTAAACATGAAGAATGCGCTTGTTTCTACAAAAACCGGCTCTATGGTCTGAGTTCTTGGTATCTCCTTCAAGTCATAGTTCAAAGGTTTACCGGCGTACCATGCGAATGTCTGTATCTTCTCAGCAGAGAAGGCAGAATCAAAGTCTTCGTTCTTAATTTTATTCAACGCATTTTCAAAGGTCTCCATCTTCATAAACGGAGATGTAGTATGAGCTAGAATATACACATCAGCATCTACTGTCTTTGTAAACTCCTCATAAATTTCCTTTCCTAGCGTTTCATCTCTATCCAAAAACTCTGGACGTTTTAAGAATCTTACACCTTGGGGGAGATATTCCTTCACAGCTTCATTGCTACAATAACAATAAACCTCATCAACTCCTTTCACTTTTGATAGGGTTTCCAAAACGTAACACATCAGCGGTTTGTCGCCCAACATCTTTAAATTTTTACCTACCACCCTCTTACTATTCAAACGGATGGGTACAAATGCTACTGTTTTCATACTACTTCTAAACTATATTTAAAGCAAGCAGGAGAAACTATCTATGATACCTACAAGCTTGTTATTGCCGTTAACGACTACTAAAGAATGAATATTATACTTTCTCATCAACTCGCCAGCTTCTTTCAATTTGGCATCCTCATGAATGGTCTTCGGGTTGCGGCTCATAATGTCTTTCACCTCCAACTGGAAGAACCCATCCTGCTGATTTCTCATAGCACGTCTTACATCACCATCGGTAACAACTCCAGCAATCTCTTCGTTATCTATGGCAACAGCAATTCCCTGTTTTGTCTGGCTGATAGCAATTATAGTATCACTTACTTTATCTGTCAATCCGACGATTGGGAGATTATCAGTAACCATTGACTTCTTTACTGTACTCAAAAGTCTCTTGCCAAGGCTTCCACCAGGATGGAATTGCGCAAAATCACTTGGCTTAAAATTTCTCAGGTGAACAAGAGCACAAGCCAGAGCATCGCCCATTGCCATAGTTGTGGTTGTTGATGATGTCGGTGCCAAATTCAATGGATCTGCCTCATGATCAACCGCAATATTTAGGTGACATACCGAATACTGAGCCAAAAGTGATTCCGGATTTCCTGAAACACCAATAATGGGAATATTCCTTTCAATAAGTAGCGGAATAAAGCGTAACAATTCGTCCGTATTTCCAGAATATGAAATAGCCATAACCACATCGCCTGTGGCTATCATACCCAAGTCACCGTGATAAGCATCAAGAGGATTCAGAAAGAATGAAGGTGTTCCTAGTGAGGCCAAAGTGGCAGCAATCTTTTCACCTACATGCCCGCTTTTGCCTACACCTGTCACGATAAGTTTTCCCTTGCAGTTATATATCAAGTCTGCCGCCCTCGAAAAATTATCATCAAGGCGAGGTATCATATCAAGGATGGCCTGTGCTTCATCCTCAAAGCATTTCTTTGCAAATTCTATTGTGTTAATCATTGATATAAGGTTTTAATTCGTAATTGATTTCATTGAATTCGAACCCACGAGGTTCCTCATCGGTTGATTGCTGAGCAATGAGATACTCACAGAATTCTCTGACAGCTCCCTCGCCACCTTTTTCGGCGCACACGTAACTTACTTTATCCTTTACAGCTTTAACTGCATCAGAAGGGCTGGCGGTACATCCACATTGTTGAATACAGGTCAAGTCATTGACATCATCGCCGATATAAGCAACATTTGAAAGTTCAATTCCTTTCTTTTTACAAATCTCTTTCAGTTTGAAAAGCTTATTGCTAACACCTTGGTATAATTCAAATATTTTAAGCTCAGCGCAACGTTGCTTTACAATTTCACTATCACGTCCAGTTATGATAACCGGTTCTATCCCGTAATCCCGCAAATGTGCGATAGCATATCCGTCTTTGATATTGAATGCTTTCATTAACTCTCCGCTGGCAGACATATATATCTTGCCATCAGTGAGTGTGCCATCAACATCCATCACTAACATCTTTATTTCCATATCAGTCCAATAACGATTGTACAACCTGTTCAAAATCCTTCAAGTACAGCATATTTGGGCCATCGCTCTTTGCGACTTCAGGATTAGGATGAATCTCAAAGAAATACCCAGTGGCTCCAAATGCTTTCGCTGCTAAAGCCATTGCAGGCACAAACTCACGATTGCCACCTGTTTTGCCACCTGCTGCCCCAGGTCTCTGAACAGAATGGGTGCAGTCCATGATAACAGTTGGCGTAAACTTCTTCATGTCTGCAATATTACGGAAGTCAACCGCCAGGTTATTATAGCCGTACATATTGCCTCGTTCAGTCAGCCATACTTGATCATTCCCGCTTTCCCTAACTTTCTGCACAGGGAATTCCATATCAAGACCGCTTAAGAACTGGGCTTTCTTAATGTTGACAATCTTTCCCGTCTTTGCAGCAGATACAAGTAAGTCTGTCTGACGGCAAAGGAATGCAGGTATCTGCAAAACATCCACGACCTCACCTACTGGTGCAGCTTGATACGACTCGTGTATGTCTGTGAGAAGTTTAAGCCCATACTTCTCACGAATATTATTCAGCATGGTCAATCCTTTTTCGAGGCCTGGACCTCGGAATGATTTTATAGATGTGCGATTAGCCTTGTCAAAAGAAGACTTGAAAATGATATCTAAATCATATTTCTTGTTCAGGCGAACAAGCTCTTCTGCTACTTCGTTGAGGCATTCTTGTGATTCTATGACACAAGGTCCTGCTATTATAATTGGTTTCATCTACTATATATTGGGGTTTTTATTTCAAAAAGAGTAGGGCAGGGCAACAGGATTTATTGAACCTTTTTTTATGAGAGAATCCTGATGGATTCCCCTGTCCTCTATGTTTGGGGCTTTGAGGCTGTGCGGAAGACCTCTTGCCCCATCGCGACTCCGCCTGCGCGTAAAGGCGGAAACCGCTTGTTTATTTTTCTCAAATATAGTTTGGCAGTAACGTTTTAACTATTGGAAGTTCACCCATTTTCCTCCGATAACATTGCTGCAACTGCGATAAATATTCCAATTTCTTACTACCGTAAAAAATTTGATTGTTTACCTCTTGAACTGTAAATCCGTTCAGATCATACACTCCATTTCCAGCTGCCGTGAAGCCAAGTAGCTGAGTTAGAATCTTTATTGTCAGAGGTATCGGGTAAGCGACACCATCTGGAACTGCTTTCATTACATCTACAAAGTAGGCAGCATCGAGTTTATCTATGATGATAGCAGTACTGCCTCCGGATTTGGTGTATGAATAATCATTCTCTTCCAAAGGAGGATATTGCCCAAGTTCAATCCATAGTGAATTAAAATAGTGGCACATCTCCTGAAGTGTTTTCTCACCAAGGAAGCTCAATTTATCATATATATCGTTGCGATAGAGGCGAAACGCTGTACCATCTGTTATCACACCAAACAGCACCTCTGTATTCTTCAACATATTATTAAGATGAGATTTTCGGACGGCCATCTCATTATTATCGTTAAAGTCAACAACGTAGAGGTATATCAAGTGCCTATTTGTATCGAGATTTATTTGCAAGTCTGGTGTCTCGTAAGCCTTTTGCGCAGGAGCGCACATCTTTATCCTTTCGTGCAAGCGAAAGTAAAGAAGTGGCTTCATATGGGACTCAAGTTGACCGTAAGCCATCATTTATTGCTAGTTAGTTGACCACCTAGCAAATATGCAATTATTT
>ERZ842401.4142-NODE-4142-length-17189-cov-3.038111_pt1 | contig 17189 bp, 12 predicted proteins | sample MGYA00521270_ERZ842401 | MGnify/ENA primary metagenome ERZ842401 (study PRJEB31892, sample SAMEA3878208) | bioreactor metagenome | biome: Moose rumen | place: Sweden | collected 2011-10 | study: EMG produced TPA metagenomics assembly of the PRJEB12797 data set...
TGCAACCACAGAAGGATTTATTTATTCTTTCGGCTTTACATTGGTAGCCGGCGTTGTACTCAACTTCATCATGGGTGTAGGCGCAGCTCGTCTGATGTCCATGTCTATTGCACGTTTCAAGGCATTTCAGAAGCCGTCTTTGTTCGGCTATGTGGCTGACAAGTACACAGAAGTCAAGACACGCAAATTTTCCGAAACAAAGAAGACATTCTTCATTATTTCCGCTTGTCTGGTAGTACTTTCCATCTGCACAACATTCCTTGGTGTAGAAATTGCAATCGACTTCAAGGGCGGTACAATTGTATCTTACTCTTATAGTGGGGACATTGACCCGAATTCCTGCAAGAGTGAACTCGAAAGCATTCTGAATACTCCTGTCACACTTCAGGCTGGTGAAAGTTTCGATTCTGATACCAATATCTTGACAGTTTCCTTCTCCTATGACCAGAGTCTGACTCTTGACCAGCAGGAACAGCTTCTGACCGCTGTACAGAATGCATATCCGGATAACAATGTGGAAGAACTGGAAAGCAACGAAGTCAGCCCCTCTTCCGGACGTGAATTCTTTGGCAAGTGCATTGTAGCAGTAATCTTTGCAGCAATTCTGCTGATTATCTATATTGCATTGCGATTCAAGAAAATTTCCGGTTGGTCTGCTGGTGTGTTCACTATCATCACATTGTTGCATGACATCATTATCACTTATGGTAGTTTCGTACTGTGCGGATTTGAGATTAACTCCAACTTCATGGCAGTTATTCTGACAATCTTCGGTTACTCTATCAACAATACAATTATTGTATACGATAGAATCCGTGAAAATCAGATGATTATGCCACGCTCCACACCTATCAGCGAATTGGTTAACGTACCCGCAAGCCAGACCCTCCGCCGTTCCTTGAGAACATCCATTACAACTGTATCAACTATGATTATCATTAGCGTAGTGGCTTATATCTTCCATGTGGAAAGTATTCTGAGCTTCTCCGTGCCGATGACATTCGGACTGATTGCCGGAACATATTCTTCTCAGTGCATCGCTCCGACTTTGTGGGTATGGTGGAACGAAAAGCAGGGAGCTGTTACCGTGGGCGACCATGCAAAGGCTTGATTTTTGATAACTGAAAATAACAACAGGCGACTGGAAAATTTTTCAGTCGCCTTTTTATTGATATAAAATTACCGCCCTGATTCCGAAAAATCGGGGCGGTTTTATACTGTATCGCTCAAAAGCGTTCTTCCAGTTTGGCATATTCGTATATCAATACAGTTTCACAAGGAATTCCATTCAAAATGAAGTTGGCAAAATCAACAATTTCAGACGGTGTTTTTTCGGTACAATCATCATAGTGAAGTACTGCATTGATAAATAAATTCCAAGTCACGCCTTCCATTTTGAACTTCTGCGCACCTTGTTCATTGGTATTGGGGTATAACTGGACATAAACACCAAACGGCTTGTTGAAATATCCATAGTCAAACGGATAGTCCCATTCAATGGCATCTTCACGGTAAGACTTTCCATGACTGGCATGACCGGTTTTGTCCTTGCCTAATTTGTGATTTTTATAAATATCGTACTTTTGATTTCCAGCGAAAAATTCAGTCAAACGGCAATTGATTGCTTTGACTAGCTCTTTTTCTGTCATACCGTTTGTGATGATTCCATATTCTAAGGACATAAAAATTTCTCCTTTTGCATTTGAATCAATGATAAAATTTCATCATATCGAGAAGCTGTCAACTCCGTGAACCGTAAATTGTTCTGTTTCCTTATCATATTTCATATAAATATCTAAGCCTAAATAATCGTCTTTGTACCCCAATGAAAGACCAATCAAATTGATTTCCATTGAAAGTATTCCGTTTCCGAAATGGATGGAACTAATATACCATTCTCCGGTCAGCAAGGAACGTTTCGGGAACATATTTTCGGAATCATTGCACAAATCATCATCATGGATATAATTGGTAATTTCTGTTTCGACTATCTCCATGATTTTATTTTGATGATTGTGAAAGACTTCCCTTGCACGAGGGGTATCAAAATCCATTCTTGGCTTGAACTGGTTTTCATAATCGGCATACTCATTATCGGGATTTGGTTTTTGCATGAATATTTGTTGCAATTTCATTTGCTATTCCTCCCTGTATCAGGTATGCAATGCAATCTCATGCCAATCGTTTTCTTTGGAAATGAGCCATTCAAGCCCTCTCCTTCGTTCATAAACGACTTCTTCATTGAGATTGCCAATCGAACAATTTTTGTCAATGTGCCGATTCTGCACACAAGCCCAATGGTAGCGATAGAATAAGTCCAGCATATCTAAAATTTCCTCAACGTCACGGGGCTTGCACTGGTTCTTGAAACTTTCGTAAGATTCACAATCTGCAACCAGATGAATTGCTTTTTCACAGTCGCAAATCTGACTAGCGTCTTGAATATCAGCAATCAGTCCCAAAGCCCACACAAGCGACCAATAACATTCATATTCCCACATGACATCAACTGCATCTTGTCGGCTGAACATTCCGCTCACAAGATGATTTTCTTTTTCATTGAGACAATCAGACACATCATATTTTTTGAGCATATCCACAAAAAAGCCAATCTGTTTATAATTTTCCTTTGCGATTTCGCAAGCTATCTGCGTACAAATCAGAGAGGCAATCGCTCTTTTGCAGATTTCGTCAAAACTTTTCAAGGTGACTTCCTCAGCGGACGGAACAAAGGGCAATCCTTCAAATACACTGATACCCTGCGCCTTGATTTTTGTTTCCGAGAGGGATTTTCTTTCCTGAGATGATTTCATGATAGATTCCTTTCAAGCGGTCAATTCTTCAATGGCGAGTTTCATTCTGGAAATGGATTCCTCTTTTCCAAAAACTTCCATGAGTTCGGTAGCACCCCCTGGGGTGATTCCCTTTCTAGCGATTGCAATACGAACCGCCCACATGACAGCCCCTGCTTTCTTGCCGGAATCAGCGGAATACTGTTTCAGCAATGCAAACAGATTGTCATTATCCCAATTTTCGGCATTTTCCAGCAAGGGAAGTACTTCTTTCAGAGTTTCAAGGCAATTTTCGGGAGTGGTCTTGTTTTTCTTGTTGGTATAGAGGTCGGATGTCATTTCAAGGCGATTGATGACGAAATCCGCCTTTTCTGCGATTTCCCCGAACGTATCAATTCGAGTATGCAGAAGAACCGCCAATTTTTCGATATTCACATAGTCCGGACAAATTTCTTTCAGGATAGGCAATGCTTTTTCGTTGTACTTATCATCAGGCAATTTCTTGATATATTCAGAATTGAACCATTTCAATTTCTCATAATCGAATACAGCCGGAGACTTGCTCAAACCGTCAATGGCAAATGACTGTTTCAGTTCGTCCATGGTGTAAAATTCCTGTGTGTCCTTGGGTGCCCATCCTAAGAGGGCGATATAATTCACAATGGCTTCCGGCAAGTAGCCGTCATTCACCAAATCTTGGAAACTAACCGCTCCGTGACGTTTCGAGAGTTTGGAAACGTTGCCGTCTGCATCTTTTCCCATGAGTAAGGGCAGATGTACATAATGCGGTCTTTCCCATCCAAAGGCATCATACAATAAACAATATTTCGGGGTAGAGGTCAGATATTCATTTCCTCTTACTACATGAGTAACCCCCATCAGGTAATCATCTACGACGTGACAAAAATTGTAAGTCGGGTAGCCGTCTGCTTTTATCATAATCTGGTCACGGAGTTCAGAATTATCAATGCTGACTTCTCCATAGACTTCATCCACATAGGAAGTCGTACCCTCATCGGGCATTCTCTGACGGATAACATAGGGCTTTCCCTCTGCAAGATTCTGTTCAATTTCCTCAGCGGACAGATTCCGGCAGTAACCGTCATAGCCACCAATACCAATATCATTTTTGAGAGATTCCAGTCTTTCCGGAGTACAGAAGCAGTAATAAGCATGACCGCTTTTCACAAGTTTTTCGGCATATTCTTTGTAAATGGGAAGTCTTTCGCTCTGGACATAGGGAGCGTGTTCACCGCCGACCACTGGCCCTTCGTCCCATTCGATACCGGTCATTTTGAGCGTTTGCAGAATGACATCTTCCGCCCCCTCCACATGACGAACTTGGTCAGTATCTTCAATGCGGAGAATGAATTTTCCTCCCTGAGACTTGGCAAGCAGGTAAGAATACAACGCTGTGCGCAAATTTCCGATGTGCATAAATCCAGTTGGAGACGGCGCAAAACGTGTGACAATTGTTTCTGACATAATTATCTTTCCTTTCGTTTTGTTTGGTAAAAACCTCTTTTATTTATTATAACACAATCAAAGGCATTTGACAAGGGGCATTTTCCCAAAATCGACAAAATTCTTTTCAAAAATCATTATTTTACATGACAGTAACAAAATAATTACAAAAAAATGTAAATTTCGGATTGACTTTTTTTAATGGATATGTTACAATGAAACTATCAGTAAACTGCGCTCTGAAAGTAATTTAATTCATATCGGAGGTATCTTATGAAATTTTCTGACGGTCTCTGGCTCAACAAAAAGGGCTATCAGGTATTCTACGCAACACAGGCATATGAAGTTTCCCACACGGAAAATTCTATTTCCGTATTTGCAACAACCAATGCAATTTATAACCGTGCTATGACATTAGGCGGTGTTACACTGGAAATCACTTATACAGCGGTTGCAGATGATACTATCAAGGTCAATATCGTTCATCATAAGGGTTTCGTGCATAATCAGCCAAAATTTGAACTGAACGAACCCGAAAATTATCAGGCTGTCATTCATGAAGAAGAGGGCTTCATTGAAATGACTGCCGGAAAAACAAAAGTCCGCATTAAGAAAGCTTTTGATTGGGATGTGGAATTCTCCTATGATGGCAAGCGTTTAACAGGCGGTGCATGGCGTTCTACTTCCTACATTGAGGAAAATAAATATCTCGCAGAAGCTAGAATGCATACCCAGTTAGACGACCAGTTTTTCAATGACCCTGTTGACAAACATACTGCCTATACCCGTGAACAGCTTTCTCTTGACGTGGGCGAATGTGTTTACGGTTTCGGCGAAAAATTCACGACATTTGTCAAGAACGGTCAGAATGTCGAAATCTGGAACGCTGACGGCGGTACTTGTTCCGAACAGAGCTATAAAAGCATTCCCTTCTATATTTCGTCAAAGGGTTATGGTGTATTCGTGAACAGCTCCGGAAAAGTGAGCTATGAAGTGGCATCTGATACCGTTTCGAAAGTCTCCATGACATTGGCTGGTGAAGAATTGGAATATTATTTCTTTGGCGGTGAAAATCTGGAGCAGGTACTCGTCAAGTATACCGACTTGACAGGAAAGCCGGCACTCCCTCCTGCGAAGTCCTTTGGTCTGTGGCTGTCAACCTCTTTCACAACGGATTACAACGAAGAAACTGTCAACAAGTTCATTGACGGCATGACAGAACGTGACATTCCGCTGAATATGTTCCATTTTGACTGCTTCTGGATGAAGGGCTTCGAATGGACTAATTTTGAATGGGACACCACACAATTTCCCGACCCGCCTGCAATGCTGGAACGTCTGCACCAAAAGGGCTTGGGGACTTGCGCATGGATTAACCCCTATATTTCACAGCGTTCACGTCTCTTTGATGAGGGCATGAAGAACGGCTATTTCATCAAAAACAAGGACGGTTCTGTTTTCCAGACGGATTTGTGGCAGCCCTCTATGGCAATTGTCGATTTCACCAATCCAAAGGCTTGTGAATGGTTCGGAAATCACGTCAAGAAACTTGCTGAAATGGGTGTTGATGCCATCAAGACCGATTTCGGCGAAAGAATCCCGACAGATGTCGTTTATTATGACGGTTCAGACCCGATTGCAATGCATAATTATTACACATATTTATATAATAAAGTCGTATTTGAAGCACTGGAAAGCGTCACCGGAAAAAATAAGGCTGTCCTGTTTGCAAGAAGTGCAACAGTCGGCGGTCAGAAATTCCCTGTGCATTGGGGCGGTGACTGTTCCGCAGAATTCACCTCCATTGCAGAAACACTGAGAGGCGGTTTGAGCCTGTGTTCGTCCGGATTTGGATTCTTCTCCCACGATATCGGCGGATTCGAACAGACCGCAACCGCAGACGTTTATAAGCGTTGGTGCGCATTTGGCTTGCTGTCAACACATTCCAGATTGCATGGCTCAACCTCTTACCGTGTGCCGTGGGCTTATGAAGAGGATACCCCCGATAATCCGGAAAATGCTTGCGCCGTTCTGCGTTTCTTCACCAAATTGAAGGGCAGACTGATGCCGTACCTCTTCGCACAGGCTGTCAAGACCCATGAAACTGGTATTCCTATGATGAGACCTATGGTCATGAGTTTCACTGATGACCCTGCTGTACCTTATCTTGATAAGCAGTATCTATTAGGAGATACGCTCCTTTGTGCGCCTGTCATGAATGCAGAAGGTGTTGCTGATGTTTACTTGCCTGCTGGCACTTGGACAGACATCATCACAGGCGAAACTTACGAGGGCGGTCGCTATATCCGCAGAAAATGCAGTTTCTTGGAAATGCCTGTTCTTGCAAGAGAAAATTCGATTGTCGTTTATGGCAACTTTGAAAAGAATACTGTCTATGACTATGTACAGGGCGCAGAAGCTGTCATTTATCATCTGAAAGACGGCGCAACTGCTGAAACAAAAATCTATGACAGTGAAGCAAACCTCGAAATTACTCTCACTGCAACCAGAAACGGCGATACTATCACAATCGCAAACACTCCCACCAAAAAGACTTTCACCGTTTCCGTATTTGGCTCAGACAAAAAAATCACTCTGGGCGGGGACGTTACCACGGCAACTCTCTAATTGACAATCATTCCGGAAAGGAAGGTTTTCTATGGCAAATCAAACATCTCATGAACCGGAAGTCCTTTGGACAGACCGCAAGCGCACATTTTTAGGTCTGCCGTGGTCGTTTACGGTTTATTCCCTGACGAAAACGAAACTCATTTGCCGGAGGGGATTTCTCAATATTATAGAAGATGAAATTGACCTTTACAAGATTACAGATAAGAAATTACTCCTTCCGTTGGGGCAAAGAATGTTCGGTTGTGGGACAATTCACATTGACAGCCGTGACGTATCACTGCCGGAATTCGATATGGGAAGCATCAAAAATCCTCGTGAAGTCATGCAAATGCTGGATGAATGCATTTCGGAACAGCGTGACCGTTATGCAATCCGTGGGCGTGACCTCTACGGTATGCCACAGCATCCCCATCATCATGATATTGACATTGATGTTGATGATGACAATGACGATTTTGACGAATCATAATCAATACTATCAATCAGAAAGGAACTCTGTCGCATGAATGCCACTGTTTACCCCCCGAAAGGGGCGGGGCTGGAAAGCCGGATTACTGAAAAAAAATCCTGCTGGGAACGTCTGAAAGCAGAAACGAGACCCATTTTCATTTATGGAATGGGCGACGGCGCAGCAAAAATTATGTCTGTCTTTCAGAAATACGGAATCACTGTCGCAGGTGTTTTTGCAAGTGATGAATTTGTGAGGGGGCATTCTTTTGCCGGATTTCATGTGCATAAGCTTTCGGAAGTCGAAGAACTTGTGAAAGATTTTGTGATTGTTCTGGCATTTGCGGCAGGGTATCCATCTTTAGTTGACTATATCCGTACACTTTCCCGAAAATACACGTTATATGCGCCGGATGTTCCAGTCATTGGGGGAGGGCTTTTTACCTATCACTATTGCATGGAACATTTGCAGGAACTGAATGCCGTTTACAGAAGCCTTGCAGATGATGAATCCAGAAGGGTTTACCTGAATGTCATTCAATATAAAATCAGCGGAAATATCCGCTATTTGGAAGATATTTCTACACCAGCAGAAGATATTTACCGGAAAATTCTCCGTCCGTCACGAAATGAAAATTTTGTCGATTTGGGCGCATATAATGGCGATACTATCCGAGAACTGCTGAATTATACAAATTTGAAATATCATACCATTCATGCCGTCGAACCAGATAAGCGCAACTTCAAGAAGCTTATCAAATTTATTGAATCCACCAATATGAAGCGTGTGAGTGCGTTTCATTGTGCGGCGTGGTGTACTGATACGGAATTATCGTTCAGTTCCCGTGCAGGTCGTCAGTCAGCGTTGAGTACTGGCGGTGATATGCTGACCGCAAGAAGTGGGGATTCTCTGCTGGATGGTGCACCTGTCACATTCCTGAAAATGGATGTGGAAGGCTACGAACGTGAGGCACTCTGGGGGGCTGTGAAATCAATTTCCCATTATCAGCCGAAATTAGCAGTTTCGCTTTATCACAGAAATCAGGACATTTTCGAACTGCCCTTACTGGTGAAGCAATTGAACCCGAATTATCGGCTTTATATCCGGCATCGGCTTTATATTCCGGCATGGGAAACGAATCTCTATGCAGTTCCGGAGTCTCAGATATAAACAAACCCTTAACCTTTCAAGGAGGATGATACCAATGGCAAATTCTCATAAAATCGCCGTTGCCTTGATACTTTCCGTCATCGCAATGGGATGCAGTCCTTTTTCCGTTTCCGCTTCTGCGGAAGATGCTACTGTCCAGACCGGATGGCAACAGAAAAACGGAAAATATTATTATTTCAATGAGGACGGCACAAAGGCAACCGGCGAAACTGAAATTGACGGAACAACCTATCTTTTCGGTTATAGTGGCGCATTAAAGACAGACTGGCAAACAATCGGCGGGAAACGTTACTATTTTGACCCTGTTTCCGGTGCGCCTGTTTATGGCTGGATGGATTATTTCGACAATCGTTACTATATCTCTGAGACAGAAGGAAAATTGACAGGCTCGCAAGTTATTGACGGAGTATCCTACGAATTTGAAGAAGACGGCGAATTGAAAGAAACCATTCCACAGGGAGAATCTGCTGAAAATTTCGCAGAACCTGCCGAAAATGCCAATGTGGAACTTCTTTCCGGCTGGTATGAGACAGAAGAAGGAAAACTGTATTACGCTGACCCTGAAACCAATACCCCACTATTTGGATTTGTGGAAGTTGATGGTGAACATTATTACATCACCGAAGAAGCAGGCGTGGCACATGGTGCAGTTGTCATTGACGGCAATGTTTATGTATTCAGTCAGGAAAGCGGTAAAGCGGTTGATAGCTGGTACTCCATGAAAGGAATTTATTACTATTTCGACAGCGAAACGCTCTCCAATCAAAAGGGCTTGCTTTGGATTGACGAAAAGCTGTATTACCTCTCTGAAGATGATGGGCATATGGTCACAGGCTGGGCAGATGTCGAAGGAGGTCATTACTATTTCGGTCTAGATGGTGTCGCCCTGACTGGTCTTGCACACGTTGACCAGCAAACCTATGATTTCGCCGAAGACGGAAAAATGCTGACAGGATTCCAGAATATTGACGGTGTTTCCCGTTATTTCACAGAAGACGGCTCAATGCTGACAGGCTGGCTTAATCTGGATGGTGAACGTTATTATTTCGACGAAACAGGCGCACAGCTTTTCGGATTCCAAAACATCAATGGGACAACCTATTATTTCGCCAATGAGGGAAGAATTGCCCTCGGATGGTGGGAAATCCTCGGTAATTTGTACTATTTTTACAACAACGGCGCAATGGCTACCGGCTTATGCGATATTGACGGAAATACTTATTACTTCACCCCTGAGGGTATCCGCTGTTATGGTTTAATGGAAATCAATGGAAATACCCATTATTTCCATGATAATGGCATGATGGCAAAAGGAGAAACAATTGAGGCTGACGGCTATCACTATCGCTTCTATGAAGATGGTTCTCTTGACCTGAAATATATTGATTCTGCTGTCATGCTGGATGTTGTCAGCTTTAAGCAGTTTGATTCAGAATGGAAAAATAACTCCCTTGGGAATTCTACCATTGGCAGTATTGGCTGTCTGCTGACCTCCATGTCAATGCTGGAATCTTACAAGACAAATACTGTCATTACTCCCCCCTCCATGAAAAAGCTCATGAACTTCACTTCCGGCGGTGCTCTGTCAAACTGGAAAGATATTTCAGATATGGGCTATACTGTGGAGACTTACAGTTCTGCAATCAATCAGGATATTATGAAACAGATGTATTCCGCATTACTGAATAATCGCCCTGTCATGTTCGGCAGTAAGCAGTCAAATGGAAATCAGCATTATGTTGTGGTGACCGGATATACAGAACTTCCGCTTGTCTTTTCACCGGAATATTTCTTAATCAATGACCCCGGCTCAAGCTGGAATCGTTATCTTTCGGAACAGCTCGCAAAGTACCCGACTGTTTACAAATTGGTTTATTAAAAATGGAAAGAGTTTTGACATTTTGTGTCAGAACTCTTTTTTTATGTCACAAAAAATACTTGCTTTTTTCATATATATATGTTATAATGAAAATGCTATAATATGCTAAATTTTCAATAAGGAGCTGAAAACCATGAACTATGATGAAGCAAAAGCAAAATTAGAGACCCTCGGACAGTCACACCTGTTGCGCTGGTATGATGAACTCGGAGACATGGAACAGGATGCACTTCTTTCACAGATTGAAGACCTCGACCCCACTCTTTTGGATGTGTTCAAAAATTACAGCGATTCCGGAGAAAATGCCCGTGGTGTCATTGAACCCCTTGGCGCACTCACAAGAGAAGACATTGCCGAAAATAAGGAACATTTTGAGTCGGCTGGTCTTGAGGCAATCCGTCAGGGAAAAATCGGGGCTGTGCTGTTGGCTGGTGGAATGGGCACACGTCTCGGATTTGACAAGCCGAAGGGGATGTATGATATTGGTGTCACACATTCGCTGTATATCTTTGAATGCCTGATTCACAATCTGATGGAAGTCGTTGATAAGGCTGGCACATTTGTTCCGCTTTTCATCATGACCAGTGAAAAGAATGACGAAGATACAAGAGAATTTTTCGAGGAGCAGAAATATTTCGGCTATAATCCGGAATATGTGCATTTCTTTGTGCAGGATATGGCACCTGCTGTTGACCCAAACGGAAAAATTTTGCTGGAAGAAAAGGGAAGAATTGCCACTTCTCCGAACGGAAACGGCGGTTGGTTCTCTTCAATGGTAAAAGCTGGTTATCTGGGATTGTTACAGCGTGAGAGAATCGAATGGCTGAATATTTTCGCCGTGGATAACGTATTGCAGAGAATTGCTGACCCTTGCTTCATTGGTGCAACCATTCTCTCTGGAAGTGAATCCGGTGCAAAAGTCGTTGCAAAGGCTGACCCACAAGAGAGAGTTGGTGTGCTTTGTCTGGAAGACGGCAAGCCCTCCATTGTGGAATATTACGAAATGACCGAAGAAATGATTACTCGCAGAGAACCGGATGGAAAACTTTCCTATAACTATGGTGTTATCCTGAATTATCTGTTCCAGACGGAAAAATTGACGGATATGCTGAATGATTCCCTCCCTGTTCATGTTGTCAATAAGAAAGTCCCTTATGTGGATGATAACGGAAATCTCATCAAGCCCACTGAACCCAATGCATACAAATTTGAAACCTTAGTTCTGGATATGATTCATCTGCATCAATCTTGCCTTTCCTATGAAGTTACGAGAGATTATGAATTTGCTCCAGTGAAGAATCCGGACGGTGTAGACTCTGTAGTTACCGCTCGTGAACTTCTCCAGAAAAATGGTGTAACGCTGTAAATGGATAAGAAATATGCCGCTGCGCTCCGGCGAGTGCCGCTTTTTGCAGAAACAGCGGAACAGCTTGTGCAGGAAAGTTCTGACCGATTTTCCGAACTTTCCGCACAGGTGACAGCTCCGGTATTATTTTCCTATGTCTGGAATGCATTGTTACAGGCGGAACGAATGGGATTGAAACGGCTTTATTTTGTGTCAAGGGACGGCTATTTGCCGTTTGAGATTGCAAAGGAAATTGCAAAAGTATGCCCTGTTTCGGTTGAGATGCGATATTTGTACAGCTCCAGAGCAGCGTTGCGCCTGCCTTGTGTTCATCGGGTCGACAGAGAAGACGGAATGACATTATTATTATATCGTGGTTCGAAATTGACATTACAGCATATTTTAAACCGTGCATCCGTCACCCCTGAGGAGCGGGAGCAAATTTGTGAAGAGATTGGTTTTTCGCTGGAATATGCCGAAAAAAGGCTTTCCTATCGGGAATATGACGAACTTTGCGCCACGCTGCGGACATCTGTTAAATTTCGTCAGATTTCCTTATTGCATTCTCGTGAAGCATATACGACCGCCTACGGCTATTTTGAGCAGGAAGGCTTGACGGAAGGCGTTCCCTTTGGAATGGTTGATATTGGCTGGACAACCGAAATTCAACATAGTCTGCGCCAGCTCCTTGACGGAATCCCCCCGATTACCGGATTTTATTTCGGACTGATGCAGAATTCTGATACGGCTGACGGAGTATGTAATACATGGTACTTCTCCCCTGAAAATAATTTCCGGTTGCAGACACGATTCAGCAGAAGCCTTTTTACAAGTATCTGCAATGCTCCGCACAGCATGACTACAGGCTATCAGGAGAAAGACGGACGATTTTTCCCTGTTCTGCAATCCGTCCCCGATATGGAAAATCCCTTATTTGAAGCACAGACAAAAATATGCCGAAAATTCGCCGGATATTGTGCACCTAACATTCAATATACAAAATTCGATAAAAATGCACTCCGTGAAATGTGCATTCGTCTTTTGACAGGGCTGATGTATCGCCCCACCAAAGAGGAAGCGTCTCTATTTGGGGAATTGCCCTGCCGTGATGCCGATTCCTTGGTAACTGAGGAAACCATTTTGAAAGAACACTTATTCTTTCACCGTTCTTTGCATCAACTCCGCAAAGAACAGCAATTGACCGGACTGCCTTGGAGCTACGGTTCACTTGCTGTCAGCAATTTGCCCATGCAAACGCTCCGCCGTTCTGCGTTGCGCCGTGAAGAAACGATTCAATATTTATTGCAACATTTCAATCAGAAATAGTGATTTTGTCCCTGACAGAAAAAAATTGTCGGGGACAAAATTCATTTTTGGGAAATTTGACAGAATCCATTGACATTTTATCCAAAAAGGGTTATAATAAAAGTATCGTTATTATGCAGACATTCAGCGGCGAAAAGTTCTGTACCAAATCAGATGAGAGGGGGACACTGTGCCGCCAGTGTATTAGGTATGAATAAAAATATTATTTTATGGATAGAAGCATTATTTGCAGTACTTTCCATGTGGGTTCTTTTCATGGCGGAAAGCTATCCGGAAAATTCCATGTTTGCACTGCGATTGTACATTTTTCTTTTGATTGTCATTACCCTTGGAATGGTGATTGCAATTCGTTATTATCAAAGTCAACATAGTTCCGTAGATATTAACCGCATTTGTGAAATGGTGCGTTCCGTTGATGCGCCTGCATTCATCTGGTCAGATGACCTTGAAACGCTTTACACCAATGAACCCATGGACGAAGTTCTTGGAATCAACAGCAATGATGGAATCAATGATACTGCCGTATTATTGGGAAGCTTTTTCCATAAAATTGGCATCAGCCCCAAAGAGGCTGCGGACACCTTAGAGGGGACAAGCTATGACAGCGGTATCGAAACGGAAGACGGAAAAAAACGCTATATCACTTGGACAACCACCGCATTGATGGAAAGTTCCAAAGCATCTCTTTATCTTTCTCTTGGTAGTGAAACAACTGAACTCGAAGAAACTGCACAGGAGCTTTCCGCTTATGCGCAAAGCCTTGCAGCCTCTCAGAATCGGCATCAGATTTCTATGAGACTTTCCGGCATTGGTATTCTCCTCTGTGAAAGCATGAAACCAGAGTATTACGTTTCGGACGAAGCAAAGGAATTTCTTGGCATTGAGGAAAATTATATTTCATTTGCTGATTTTCATAATAAACTCCATCCGGATGACAGAATTAAATTTAACGACTATCTCCGGAAAGTGGCTGAAACAACACCCGATGCAGGTGCTATGACTCATGCCCGTATGATGGAATTGAGAATCAGTGCCACAGGTGACAAGCATTATACATGGTATGCTTATCATTATCATGAAAATTTGCTTTCTCCCAGCGGTATGCCTCTGGTCGGTGGTGCATTGATTGATATTACTTCCGAAAAGGCGAAAGATGCCTATATTGAGAAACTCGCCTACATGGACGAAATTACCGAAATTTACAACCGTAACAAACTCATGCATGACGGCGAAGAACTTTATCAACAGTGTCAGGAAATCGAATGTGATTACTGGGTAATGGTGCTTGACATTGACCGTTTCCATATTATCAACGATTCCTATGGTTACGAAAACGGCGATAAGGTGTTAAAAGATTTTGCACATATTCTTTGTAAATATACTGTCAATGGTGGATTTGCTGCCCGCATCAGTGCAGATAATTTTGTGCTTGTTCTGAATGACCCCTCTGTATACGGAGATGAAGAAATGCCTATCCGCACTCTTGACCAAATCCGCAATGAAATTGAGGTCATGGAAACCAATGATTTCAGACAGTTTTCAATCACTTGTTCCGCTGGTTTTGCGAAACTTCCACAAGATGGTAAAAATTTCCATGAAGTAGTGGAACACGCCGAATTTGCACTTGCAATGGGTAAGGGAGAAATTTCTTACATCATGGGCTATGATGCCAATATGCATGAAGAAATTATGCACCAGAGCGAAATGGAAAAACAACTTGCCTATGCAATCGAACAGAAACACTTACAGCTTTATTATCAGCCCAAAATCGACCTCAAAGACCCTGAAAAACATATCATGGGTGCAGAAGCTCTCATCCGCTGGATTAAGCCCGACGGCAGTATGATTTCCCCGAATGTCTTCATTCCCATTGCAGAGAAAACCGGCATGATTTCCAAAATCAGTAACTTTGTTTTGTGTGAAGCTGTGGAACAAACTGCAAAATGGCAAAAAATGGGTCTTTCTCCGATTGTCATGTCCATTAACTTTGCATCCGGCGACTTCTATCAGGCTGACGTTTGTGATGTTGTCATGGAACAATTGAACAAGTTCGGACTTGAGCCGAAATGGCTGGAATTGGAATTGACCGAACGTCTGGCGTTGGGCGACATCAATTACACGGTTCAGCAGATGAATTCTCTCCGTGAAAAGGGGATTCTCCTTGCAATGGACGACTTTGGAACAGGGTATTCCTCTTTGAGCTATATTCAGTTACTGCCCTTGACATTGCTGAAATTAGACCGTTCGTTCATTGTGGAAATTGAAACGGATAAAGTCGCTCAGGAAATTGTATCCGCCGTTATCAAAATCGCCCGTTCCATGGAAATTGAAACCATTGCAGAGGGTGTGGAATATGAGGGACAATCCGAAATTCTCAAACGAATGGGTTGTGACTACATTCAGGGGTATCTTTACGGAAAGCCCATGAACGTGCATGATTTCCAGAAACGCCTTGAAATTAACACCTACGGAAAAGAACAGTCTTGAAAATCTTAATCATCTATTTGGCTATTTGTCGTTGCTGAGAGTATTGTGCATGATTTCTCAGTACTCTGGGCAATCGGCTTTTAAACATTATATTATTTTATTCCAATATCAAAGGAGGAAATTAAAAATGAGCAAAAAAAGAATCGGTATTTTGACAAGTGGCGGAGACTGCCCCGGACTGAATGCGACAATTCGTGGCGTTGTCAAGGCGTGTTATGAGCGTTTCGGGGAAGAAAATGTTCAGATTGTCGGCATTTCGAACGGCTATTATGGCTTGATTCACGGACTTTGCAGAGATATGCAGCCTTCTGAATTTTCCGGCATTCTCACACAGGGCGGTACTATCCTCGGCACAAAGCGACAGCCTTTCAAGATGATGACTGTCATTGGTGATGACAATATCGACAAAGTGAAGAACATGGTGGATACCTACCACAAGCAGAAATTGGATTGCCTTCTGACCCTCGGCGGAAACGGTACTCACAAAACCTCTAATCTGCTTGCGGATGCTGGTCTGAATGTTATCGGACTGCCGAAAACTATTGATAATGACCTTTACGGTACTGATGTCACATTTGGTTTCCATACCGCTGTTGACATTGCGACAGATGCCCTTGACAGACTGCACACGACCGCTGCAAGCCATTCCAGAATTATCGTTTGTGAAATCATGGGCAATAAAGCCGGATGGCTCACCCTCTATGCAGGTATCGCAGGCGGTGCAGATATTATCCTGCTCCCCGAAATCCCCTACGACATTGACAAGGTTTGTGATGCCGTTGTCAAGAGAGCACAGACCGGAAAAACGTTCTCCATTCTTGCCGTTGCCGAAGGTGTCAACAATACCGAAATTGCCAAACTCAAAAAGAAACAGCGTGAACAGTATCACATTGAAAATGGAAACGATACTGCCAGAATCGCTGCTCAGATTCAGAAAAATACAGGCATTGAAGCTCGTGTATGCGTTCCGGGTCATATGCTCCGTGGCGGTTCTCCTAGTGCCTATGACAGACTGCTGGCGACACAGTTCGGCGTTTATGCAGCAAAACTCATTGCAGACGGCAAATTCGGGCGCACAGTCGCTATGGTTGACGGAAAAATCACCTCTAATAAACTTCTGGACATTGCCGGAAAGAAGAAACTCGTTGACCCCGAAGGTCAGCAGGTTCAGACTGCCCGTGACCTCGGCATTTCGTTCGGTGATTGATTTTGATTCACAATACAATAATACCCCTCCTTTTGAACACAGGAGGGGTTATTTTTTGCAATGTTTCAAGCAAATTTCCGCTCTTTTTTCTCAGCGATTTCATTTTCCTGTTTCTCAACCAGTCCTTCCAGAAACTGTTCCAATCGTCCCTTGTTGCGTTCTGTGAGGGAAATATATTTTTCAATCACTGCCAGTTCATCGTCGCCCAATTCCGGCTTTTTGATTCCCTGCTTGTAATTTGTCCGTCCGGCGATATAGTCTAAACTCACATTGTAGAAATCCGCAAGCACAACGGCGAAATCCAACGGAACAGAATGTTTCCCCTGTTCGTAATTTGTGTATGTGGTTTTGTGCATGAAAAGTTTTTTACAAAGCTGTTCCTGTGTCAGGTCGCTGTCTTCTCTCAAATCCCTGATTCTTTGGTAATGTTGCATAAAGCC
>ERZ842401.4143-NODE-4143-length-17181-cov-49.238877_pt1 | contig 17181 bp, 13 predicted proteins | sample MGYA00521270_ERZ842401 | MGnify/ENA primary metagenome ERZ842401 (study PRJEB31892, sample SAMEA3878208) | bioreactor metagenome | biome: Moose rumen | place: Sweden | collected 2011-10 | study: EMG produced TPA metagenomics assembly of the PRJEB12797 data set...
GGTAGCAGGATAGCGGGTAAATTTCGTTGTTTCGTTTCGTAGCGAGGAATAAAATCCGATAGCGCGAGACAGGTATCCATGTACCGTCTCGCGCTATCGTAGGTTTTAGCAAATAATCTTCTTGGCTATGTGCTGAAGTGTCAGCGAGGCATCCTGGACATCGCTTACATAATCTCAATATCAAACATGCTAAGAATGACTTTGTTCATAATGGCATCGAAATAGTCCTTCTTAACAAAATTATTGAATGACTGTATAACTTCGTCAATACGATAATAGGATACGATATGAGTTACAAAATAAGACTGTTTAGAAAGTGGTTTGGAAAGCCACTCGTCTTGAATCTCTAATGTAAACTCTGGATTGATATTCTTTGAGGAAATAAGTACTGCATAGAACATACCCTCTTCTGCTTCCAATAATTTACTTGTCGAAAGCACCAATGCCATGTGGGGCTTGATGCTTCCGTCTGGTAGTTGATATGGAACCTCAACTATTTCTCTTTGTGCAACTCTGCTTACAGCCATTTCTCAATTGGCTTAATGGTTTTACCTGTATTAGCGTTGATTACCTGTTTCCATTCTGGGTCTTCTGGCAGTTCAGGCGTTTCCATGCCAGCAAAACGGGCTTGGAGTTCTGCATCTGAAGGAGAATTGGCACTTTTGTGTACAATCTTTGCAACCCTTCTTGTTGGCTTTGTCTCTTCTTTTTTATCTTCTTCTTCCAAGACGGCCGTTGTAAGTAGGGTTACCAGCTTCAGCTTTGATTTGGTGCTAAGTAGGCGTAGCTTCTCCCAATAAGCTTCCACTATGTTAGACTCATCGTATTTTACAGCTAATTCCATACTCCTTTAATTGAAAGTGAAACTATTGTTTTTACAGAATGCACGTGGCAAAGGTACGAACAAAAACCGAAACTGCCAAAGATTTCGAGAGGAAATATGCCTTGGGCTATCGTCAGTAGCTGGCGGAGCAGGGGATGCCGGCGGCGATGACGCGGTCGCGGATGGCGTCAAGCTGTTCGGGGGTGGCTTTCAGCAGACCGTGGGCCGGGGTCTCGCGGTCGATGGTGTAGACCATGACCTGTTGGGGCTTGATGTCCTTGACGACTTCCAGCCAGGGACCGACATATTCTTCGCCGGTGTTGTCGACACCGATGCCGCACATGAACATGGTCTGGATGATGAGGTGGCCGTGGAAGGCTTTCATGCGGTCGATAATCTGTCTGACGTCGTAGGCGCCGGTGGGGCGGTCCACCTTATTTATATATATAGGGTCGACGGTGTCCAGCTTCAGGATGTTGTTGTCGACACGCATCAGGGCGTCGTGGACGGCGGGACGGTGAATCATGGTGGAGTTGGAGAGCACGCTGACCTTGGCCTGCGGACAGTAGCGGTCGCGCAGCCGGATGGTGTCGCCGATGATGTCGGCAAAGTGGGGATGGCAGGTCGGCTCGCCGTTGCCGGCGAAGGTCAGCACGTCGGGCAGCTGTTCCTCGGCCTGCATCTGCTGCAGCTTCTCCTCCAGTTTCTCTGCCACGGCCTCGCGGGTCGGCAGGGGCAGGGTGGGGCGGTGGTCGCGGTTGAAACCGCACTCGCAGTAAATGCAGTCAAAGGTACACACCTTGCCGTCGGCCGGCAGCAGGTTGATGCCCAGCGAGATGCCCAGTCGGCGGCTGTGGACGGGGCCGAAAATGGGTGAAGGATAGATGACGGTACTCATAACGAGCACAAAATTACAAAATAATTTTAAATCATCGCACGAGTTTCATATTTATTTTGTAATTTTGCACGAAATTAGGTGTAATACGTCTAAATGAGACTATGACAAATAAGCGAAAAAGCGTCCGCAGCCGTCGTGGCATGCAGACCGTGACACTATGCATAAGCACTACGATGGTCCTTATCCTGTTGGGACTGGTGGTGTTCTTCGGGCTGACGGCACGTAACCTGTCGGCGCACATGAAGCAGCACCTGACGGTGAGCGTCCTGCTGAAGGACTCGCTGTCGTTGAACGATGCCAAGCTGTTCTGCCGTGAGCTGTATCACCGGCCTTACGCCCACAACATCGACTATGTCAGCAAGGAGCAGGCCGCCCGCGAGCAAGTGAAGGAGCTGGGCAGTGACCCCACGGAGTTTCTGGGCTTCAACCCCTTCCCGGCCACGCTGGAGATACAGCTGAAGGCCGACTATGCCAACCGCGACTCGCTGAAGTGGATAGCCAAGGAGCTTACTGCCGACAAGCGCGTCAGCGACTTGGCGTACATGGAGGACTTGATGGACAAGGTGAACGCCAACCTGAGCCGTATCAGCGTCATCCTGCTGGTGCTGGCAGTGCTGCTGACCTTTGTGTCGTTTACGCTCATCAGCAATACGGTGCGCCTGAGTGTCTATGCCCGCCGGTTCATTATCCATACCATGAAACTGGTAGGTGCCTCGTGGGGCTTCATCCGCCGTCCGTTCCTCAAGCGGGCCGTGGTGGTGGGCGTGATAGCTGCTATACTGGCCAACGCGGTGCTGGGCCTGGGCGTCTATGGTCTCTACCTGAAACAGCCTGGCATGCAGGAGGTGGTGACATGGGAGGTCATGGCGATTACCGCCGGTGCCGTGCTGTTGTTCGGCGTGGTCATCACCGTGCTGTGTGCGTGGCTGGCGGTGAACAAGTTCCTGCGCATGACGGCGGGAGAGCTGTATAAGATTTAGGGTTTAGAGATGAGCGTTTAGAGTTTAGAGAAGAAACGAAATATGGAAAAAAGAGATTTTGCTTTTGATAAGGTCAACTACATCCTGCTGGCGGTGGGAATGGTTGTGGTGGTCATCGGTTTCCTGCTGATGAGCGGAGCCGGTTCTACCGAGAGTGCCTACAATCCCGACATCTTCAGTGCCCGCCGCATCAAGGTGGCACCGCTGGTGTGTCTTGTTGGCTTTGTATCTATGATTTATGCGGTTGTGCGCCGCCCCAAGAAGTAAACTATGGATTGGATAGAGACCGTTATCATTGCCATCGTTGAAGGACTGACGGAGTTCCTGCCAGTGTCGTCGACGGGTCACATGATTATCACCCAGAACCTGTTGGGCATTGAGCAGGGCGACCCCTTCGTCCACGCCTTCACGTTTATCATTCAGTTTGGTGCCATCCTGTCGGTGGTGTGCCTCTACTGGAAGCGCTTCTTCCAGTTCGACCGCACGCCGGCGCCTGCTGGCAGCAACCTCTTCCAGCGGCTGAAGCACAAGTACTATTTCTACTGGCTGCTCGTCGTGGGCGTGCTGCCTGCCGTGGTCATCGGCCTGCTGGCCAAGAAGTCGGGTCTGCTCGACTGGCTGCTCGACAGCGTGCTCGTCGTGGCCATCATGCTCGTCGTGGGTGGCGTGTTCATGCTGTTCTGCGACAAGCTGTTCAACAAAGGCTCCGACCACAACAAGGTGAACGAGCGCCGGGCTTTCAACATCGGCCTGTACCAGTGCATCTCCGTCATCCCCGGCGTGTCGCGCTCGATGGCTACCATCGTGGGCGGTATGACGCAGGGACTGACGCGCCAGCGTGCTGCCGAGTTCTCGTTCTTTCTGGCGGTGCCCACCATGGCTGGTGCTACGCTGCTCGACCTGCTGGACCTGTTGAAGGAAGACGCCGCATGGGCTACGTCCCATAACATCACGATGCTGATACTGGGCTGTGTGGTAGCCTTTGTCGTGGCACTGCTGGCCATGAAGTGGTTTGTGGCCTTCCTCACCAAATATGGCTTCAAGGCCTTCGGATACTACCGCATCATCGTGGGTGGCATCATCCTGGTGTTGCTGCTGACCGGACATTCACTTGCAATGGTTGACTGATGAACTTCACGGAAGGAGCATTCATATACATCAACAAACCCTACCGGATGACCTCGTTCGGGGCACTGGCATACGTCCGTACCCGCATCTCCAGAAAGATGGGTGTGCGACGGGTGAAGACGGGACATGCCGGTACCCTCGACCCGTTGGCCACTGGCGTGCTCATCCTCTGCACGGGCAAGAAGACCAAGGAGATAGAACGCCTGCAGCTGAACGACAAGGAGTACACCGCCACCCTGCAGCTGGGTGCTACCACGCCGAGCTATGACATGGAGCACGAGGTAGACCAGACCTACGAGACAGCCCATATCACGCGAGAACTGATAGAGCGTGTGTTGGCCGGCTTCGTCGGCGACATCCAGCAGGTGCCCCCGCAGTATTCGGCCTGTAAGATTGGCGGCGACCGCGCCTACGACCTGATGCGCAAAGGCCAAGACGTGGAGCTGAAGGCCAAGACGGTGCACATTGACGCGCTGGAGCTGACCGACTTCAATCCCGCGACGATGCAGATGAGCATCCGCGTGGTTTGCGGCAAGGGCACCTACATCCGTTCGCTGGCCCGCGACATCGGTCAGGCCCTTGACAGCGGAGCCTACCTGACGGCCCTCTGTCGTACCCGTCTGGGCAGCGTCCGCATCGAGGACTGTCTCACGCTGGACGAATTTCCCCAGTGGCTTGACCGGCAGGAAATAGAAACGTCATCATAACGAAACAATCTAATAACGAAATAATAGGATGAAACTGTCACAATTCAGATTCAGGCTTCCTGAAGAGCTGTTGGCTCTGGAGCCCCCTCACAAAGTGTTTGAGAATGAGGACGGCACCGTCGAGAAGGTGTACCGCCGCGACGAGTGCCGCATGATGGTGGTACACCGTAAGAGCCAGACCATCGACATGTTTGAGAAAGATGCCGACGGCAACGATACCGACCAGTTCATGACGTTCCGCAACATCGTCAACTACTTTGACGAGGGCGACGTCATCATGCTCAACGACTCGAAGGTGTTCCCGGCCCGGCTGTTCGGCACCAAGGAGAAGACGGACGCCAAGATTGAGGTGTTCCTGTTGCGCGAACTCAACCAGGACCTTCGTCTGTGGGATGTGCTGGTGGAGCCGGCACGGAAAATCCGCATCGGCAACAAGCTCTTCTTCGAGGAAGACGGTCCCATGGTGGCCGAGGTCATTGACAACACCACCAGCCGCGGACGTACGCTGCGGTTCCTCTACGACTGTCCGCACGACGAGTTCAAGCGCGAGCTCTTCTCGCTGGGCTCGGCACCCCTGCCGCGATACGTCATCGACCAGCGGGAGGTGACACCCGACGACATGGAGAATTTCCAGACCATCTATGCCCGTCACGAGGGGGCGGTCACTGCGCCGGCCTCCGGCCTGCATTTCAGTCGTGAGCTGATGAAGCGCCTGGAAATCCGCGGCATCGAGTTTGCCTATGTCACCGTCCATTGCGGCCTGGGCTGCTTCGACACCATCGAGGTCGAGGACCTGACCAAGCACAAGATGAGTTCGGAGCAGATGAAGGTCGATGCCGACGCCTGCGACATCGTGAACCGCGCCCGGAAGGAAGGCCACCATATCTGTGCCGTGGGTGTGACGACGATGCGTGCCGCTGAGTCGGCCGTGGGCACCGATGGCATGCTGAAGGAGTACGACGGCTGGACCAATAAGTTCATCTTCCCGCCATACGACTTCGGCCTGGCCGACCGCATGATAGTCAACTTCTACTATTCGGAGTCGACCATGCTTATGTCCACTGCTGCCTTCGGCGGCTACGACCTCATCATGGAGGCCTACCAGAAGGCCGTCGACAACGGCTATAAGTTCGGATGCTTCGGTGACTGCATGCTCATTCTGGATGACTAAGCATCAGGTGTTTCTGGGCTTGGGGAGCAATCTGGGCGACCGGGAGCATCACCTGACGGAGGCCGTGCGGCTCATTGCCGAGCGGGTAGGGCCGGTGGTGCGCCAGTCGTCGTTTATCGAGACGGAGCCATGGGGCTTCGCGTCTGAGAACAAGTTCATGAATGCCGTCATCCTCTGCGAAACTACGAAGTCACCACGCGAGGTGCTGCTGCTGACGCAGCAGATTGAGCGCGACATAGGACGCAGGAAGAAAACTTCTCTAAACGCTAAACGCTCATCTCTAAACTATTCAGACCGACCCATCGATATCGACATCCTGCTCTACGACGACCTGACGGTCGACGAGCCGGACCTGAAGATACCGCATCCACTGATGCATGAGCGCGACTTCGTGATGATACCCCTTAGGGAAATCTCTAAACTCTAAACTAAAATAAAACAAACTGCGTATGAAAAAACTAATCTGTCTGCTGCTGTTAGGCGTCACGCTGACAGCATCGGCACAAAAGCACCAATGCGAAAAGGGCAAGAGTTGTGCCAACTGTGAGAATCCTTACAAGCGTTTCACCCAGGAACTGCCGTTCCAGATGCCTGAGGTCAAGGCTCCCCAGTTTCCCGACCGTCAGGTGAACCTCCGCGACTTCGGAGCCGTCGGCGACGGCATTGCCCTCAACACCGAGGCTTTTGCCAAGGCCATCGACGCCCTGAGCCAGCAGGGTGGCGGACGACTGGTCGTCCCTGCCGGCGTGTGGCATACCGGCCCCATCGTGCTGAAGTCGAATATCAACCTGCACTTGGAGATGGGTGCCGTCATCCTCTTTGCGGCCGACGAGACCCTCTACCCCCTCATCCAGACCTCATTCGAGGGTCTTGACACCCGCCGTTGCCAGTCGCCGCTGTCGGCCAACGGCTGCGAGAACATCGCCATCACGGGACAGGGCGTCATCGACGGCAATGGTCAGTACTGGCGTCCCGTCAAGAAGTCGAAGATGACCGACAACCAGTGGAAGGAGGTGCTGTCGCGTCCTGGCGGTGTGGCCGTGCGCAACGACTACTGGGTGCCCTCGCAGGGCTATGCCGATGCCGAGAAGAATGCCAACATGAACGTCCCCAAGGCTGAGACCGAGGCCGAGTGGAATGCCATCAAGCGCTTCCTGCGTCCCGTCATGATTAGCCTTGTCAGTTGCAAGAACGTGCTGCTGCAGGGCGTCATCTTCCAGAACTCCCCCGCCTGGAATATCCATCCGCTGATGTGCGAGAACATCATCATCGACCGGGTGCTGGCACGCAATCCCGCCTACGCCCAGAACGGCGACGCCCTCGACCTGGAGTCGTGCAAGAACGCCCTCATCGTCAACTCGAAGTTCGATGCCGGCGACGACGGCATCTGCATCAAGAGCGGCAAGGATGCCGACGGTCGCCGTCGCGGCATCCCCTGCGAGAATGTCGTCGTAGACGGCTGCACCGTCTTTGCCGGACATGGCGGCTTCGTGGTAGGCTCCGAGATGAGCGGCGGCGTCAGGAACATCCTCGTCAAGAGCTGCCAGTTCCTGGGCACCGACGTCGGCCTGCGCTTCAAGTCGACGCGTGGACGTGGCGGCATCGTCGAGAATATCTTCATCCGTGACATCTCGATGACTGACATCAAGACCGATGCCATCACCTTCAACATGTACTATGGCGGCAAGTCGGTGGCCGAGATGCTGGCTGACGGCGACAATCCCGACAACACCACCAAGATGCCCGTCAACGAGGAGACGCCCATCTTCCGCAACATCGACATCCAGAACATCGTCTGCAACGGTGCCGGACGGGCTATGGAGTTCAACGGCCTGCCCGAGATGCCTATCAAGAATATTGCGCTGAAGAACATCGTCATCAAGGCCAAGAAGGACGCCGTCTTCACCAACTACGAGAACGTCACCAAGGAAAACGTCAACATCACCCTGCAGTAAGTGGGGCGATGTTGCGACAAAAAAAAGAGGATGTCATGGAAACATGTACATCCTCTTTCTGACTTTCTAACCTTCGGGTTACTTACGCAGGCCGAGAGCCTTGATAAGTGCACGATAGCGGTTGATGTCCTTGTTGTAGAGATACTTCAGCAGCTTGCGGCGACGGCCTACCAGCTTGGTCAGCGAACGGGCAGTACCGAAGTCCTTGTGGTTCTTCTTCAGGTGCTCGGTGAGGTGCTGAATGCGGTAGGTGAACAGGGCTACCTGGCTCTCAACGGAACCCGTGTCCTGGGCGTTCTCGCCATACTTCTCGAAAATCTCTGTCTTCTTTGCGGAATCTAAATACATTTTTTTGTTGTGATTATAAGTGGTTTGCAATAACATCTTTCTGACGCTTCCCCTGCCTAATCACGGGCGGCTCGCGTCGTCAAATGCTTCGGATTTTCCGAAATGCGGCTGCAAAGGTACGAAAAATCGCCAATACCACAAAATATTTCGCCACTTTTTTTAATTTGATTCGAATTATAGAATTGGTTATAGAATTGGTTAGCATTAGTTGGAACTACACTAAAAGAATGCAGCAAATAAGACGCACCTTCCACATGATAGGACAGAAACTGATAGCTGTGTAAGTAACGATAGAGAAGAATACTGAACCGCCCCTAAGCCCCAAGTGCATAACGGGGCTCCGCTGTGCTCAAATAATCGAATCGGTTTTTACTCCAAAGCCTCAAAAAACACCCATCCCCGACTCCACAAATGAAGCCGGGAATGGAAAAGGTGGAAAGTCAAATCAATGGGTATAAATTCTTGGAGTGCACAGTCAGTTCTGCTGTGCACTCGTCCTGTGAATTCCTCAATAAATAATTGTCAGTCCTAACATGATACCCCCATTCTTAAACATATTCTCCGTTTTAAATTTCGGTGAAGCAATTTTATAGCCAGCTGTAATATAATATGACGAGCTTGTTTTCTCTGCAACTTTAAAGCCGAACTCCAAATCTGCCAATGCACCATATGAGAAATCATCATCTTGTGGAGTATAGGTATAGTGGTAACTCTCCTTTCTTCCAATCGTTTTTTGAGGCTTTTCTTCCTATTTTCGGCCAAAATTCGGTTTCACAAGCCTTGTGAAAGGCTATTTTATATTCTTTTTTGGTATAAAGCGATAGATATTCATAAAAATTTCGTATCTTTGCATCGTTTTCTGAACAATGCCGAAGCCCAAGGGCGGAAGCAGCGGGATGAGGACCTATATATAGGAAAGGCGTTACTTGACGCTTTGTGCTTGACGTTCTGGAATCTGGCAGTTCCCTAAACGTTTGTCAAACATCAAAGCAACAATGACGTCCATGGATATGTAGTATCCGACAAATGAATTGCTGACAGCCATCATTGGCTTCGATGCAGTTATCGTTGTTTATATACATATCGGCGTGGGCTTCGGCGTTGCTCGTTCAGACAGATAGGGCGATGCCAGAGCCTCGAGACGTGGGACGAGTAACAGGTAGATTCCCACGCTTCTTTTATGTATAGCGACCAATAACATTGAACCTTCAAGTTCTAGGGAAGTCTGCTTGGATAAAAGAAAAAAATGTTTTCATTGAAAGGAAACTCGAACATAATGTTAGTAATACTGATGCTAGTGCTGGCTACTGGATGTAAAGAGACTGCACCAAGCACTGTGAATGAGACATATAAGACACTAAGTGTAGAGAAACAGGACTACACACTGAATCGCCGGTTTACTGCAAGGATAGAGAGCCAGCAGAAAGTTGAAGTACGTCCGGTTGTAGGCGGAACGCTGGTTAAGGAATGTGTGAAGGAGGGAGCGCAGGTGAAAAAAGGACAGCCGCTGTTCATCATTGACCAAGCGCCCTATATTGCCGCCGTCGATGCTGCCAAGGCCCAGGTCGCTACTGCCCGCGCCACGCTTTCTACAGCACAGTTGAACTTAGAGGGGAAAGAAAAACTCTATGCACAGCAGATGGTGGGTGAGTTTGATTTGCGTCGGGCTCGCCATGCCCGAGACGAAGCTGCAGCCCAGCTCGAGAGTGCTCAGGCAGAGTTGGCATCGGCGCGCACAAACCTGAACTACACCACGATTACCAGTCCTGTCAATGGAACAATGAGCATTATTGACTTCCGGGAAGGCGAACTGGTCGACCCATCAATACCAATAGCCAGCATATCAGCCAACAACCATATATATGCCTATACCAGTCTTTCTGGGAAATTGCTTGATGACTTATTTGAGGAATATGACTGTAGTTCTACCAACGAACTGATAAGCAAGTTGCCAGCCGTCACGCTCTGTACTATCTGGGGCGAAGAACTTCCACAAAAGGGAAGTTTCGACGCTATCAGCGGCGGTGCAGACGCTTCGACGGGAGCTGTCACTATTAGGGCATCTTTCGACAACCCTTCGGAGCTATTCCGTAACGGCAGCAACGGATATATCTATCTGCCAATCACAAAGAAGGGTGTTTATGTCATACCTCAGGATGCTACCACCCACATTCAGGATAAATACTTTGTCTATCGTGTCATCGAAGGCAAGGCTGTATCTACAGAGGTGAAGGTTATACCTGCTGGTGACAATCAGCACTATGTCGTGATCAGCGGCCTGAATGAGCGTGATGTCATTATCGCGGAGAATGCTGGAATGGTGAGTGAAGGAATGGCAATAGCCCAAGAAACAAAAAAAACAGAGCCCTAAAATAGTTGTTATGCACCAAAGATTATATTCCATATTTATTGTTTCCATACTAACCCTGTCATTCTTTTGCATAAGCTGTGGCGAAGAACCGACGCAGCCAGTGAAGGACAGCTACCGCATATTGCGTGTGGAACGGCAAGACTTCACCCTGAACCGTAACTTCTTTGTAAAGTTAGAGAGCAAACATAATATTGCAATTCGCCCACTTGTCAGTGGACGGCTGACTAAGATTTGCGTCAAGGAAGGTGCTCGTGTGAAGAAAGGTCAGCCACTGTTCATCATCGATCAGACCCCCTACATTGCAGCGGTCGATGCCGCTAAGGCCCAGTTATCCACCGCCCGCGCCGCGCTCTCCACGGCACAGTTGAACTTAGAAGGCAAAGAAAAACTCTATGCCCAGAAGATGGTGGGTGAGTTTGACCTGCGCCGGGCACGTCATGCCAAGGAGGAAGCCGCGGCACAGGTAGAAGCGGCACAGGCAGAACTGGCAGCAGCACGCGCCAATCTAGGCTACACCACTATCTACAGTCCAGTCGACGGTGTCATCGACATGATAAACTTCCGTGTGGGTGACCTCATTGATCCCCTTGGCGAAAAAGAAATCACGATCATTAACAAAAACGATGACCTATATGCCTATACCTGTTTCTCGGAGGAGATGCTTTCTGAGCTTATGCACGATTTTGGGTGCAGTACCTACGACGAGCTGCTTAGCAAGCTACCCCCTGTTACGTTCTACAGCAGCTGGGGCAGCAAAATGAATCAAGAAGGGCGTATTGATGCCATCAGTGGAAATGTGGATCCATCTGTAGGAGCAACATACGGTCGGGCATCGTTCAGTGATCCAAAGGAAATGTTCCGTACCGGCAACAACGGCTATATTGTGCTGCCCTATGTGATGCATCAGGTCATCGTCATACCGCAGGAGGCTGCTGTTGACACCAACAATAAATATCTCGTTTACAAGGTAGTCAACGGCAAGGCTGTGGCGACAGAGGTCAGTGTCCTGCACTATAACGACGGGCAGAACTTCGTGGTGACTGGAGGCTTGGAGCCCGGCGACTCTATTATTGCCGAGGGTGCCGGATTCGTAACCGACGGAATAGAGGTAACAGAAAAGAAAGACAAGAAAGGAGGAAAGCAATTATGATTAGCCGTTTCTTTATCAATCGTCCCATCTTTGCCTGTGCCCTTTCGGTGCTTGTTCTGTTGGCCGGCATCGTGGGCTATGTCAACCTGCCCGTAGAGCAGTTCCCCAATGTGGCACCGCCTGTGGTCACCATCAGTACGGAGTACACCGGAGCCAGTGCCGAGGCTGTGATGAAAAGTGTGGTTACGCCTATCGAGGAGGCCGTCAACGGCGTGGAGGGCATGGAGTATATCACCTCCTCATCGACCAGCAGCGGTATGGCCACCGTCAGCGTCACCTTCCGACCTGGCACTGACCCTGACCTGGCACAGATACGTGTAAAGAACCGTGTGGAAGAGGCCAAAGGCTATCTGCCTACCGAGGTATTGAACATAGGTGTACAGGTGGAGAAGGAAGAGCAGGGCATGTTGCGCATTGTTGCGCTGGAGTGTCCCGACAACCGCTATGACAACGCCTTCATTACCAACTATTTCAACATCAACGTGCAGCCGCGCCTGCAACGCATCGCCGGCGTAGGTAACATCCAATTGATGGGAAATGTCTATGGCATGCGTATCTGGATGGACCCGAAGATGATGGCAATGCACCAACTGAATCCGGAAGATATTATCAATGCCTTGGAAGGTCAGAATGTGGAAGCAGCCATCGGTACGCTGGGAGAGGATTCAAATGGAACCTACCAGTACACGCTGGTATATAGGGGGCGCTTGGAAAACCAACAAGAGTTTGAGGATATTGTCATCAAGACGAATGGTTATAACGACCTGCACCTGAGCGATGTGGCACGCGTGGAACTGGGTACGGTAACTTACTCCTGCGACAGTTGGGTAAATTCTCACAACGGCACCATTGCCATCATTACCCCTGCTACCGGAGCCAATGCTCAACAGGTGAACCATGAGATAGACCGGCTCATGTCCGAGCTGGAGCCGAAATTACCGACAGGGTTGAAATTCCGGGTGCTATTAGACACCAATGATTTCCTCGACGCCTCCATGAATGCGGTTTACAAGACACTGTTCGAGGCCTTGCTGCTCGTTGTTCTCGTGGTGCTGCTTTTCCTGCAGAACTGGCGCGCCACCATTATTCCGTCTGTGAGTATCATCGTCTCGCTCGTGGGTACCTTCGCCTTCATGTATATGGTTGGCTTCACGCTCAACCTCATTACCCTCTTCGCCTTAGTACTGGTCATCGGTACCGTGGTCGATGATGCCATCGTGGTGGTGGAGGCGGTGCAGGAGAAGTTGGAAGACCCGTTGTCAACAGCCAAGAATGCCACCACCCAGGCAATGCACAACATTTCGACAGCCATTATCACTACCACCATTGTCTTTATGTGTGTCTTTATCCCTGCTGCTTTCATGGGTGGACTCAGCGGAGCCTACTACCGGCAGTTTGGACTCACGATGGCGGTGGCAGTAGCAATCTCTACCTTCTGCGCCCTGACGCTTTGTCCGGCGCTGTGTGCGTTGTTGATGAAACCACGCTCACCTGAAGGCGTTGAGACTGCCGGCTCTTGGTCTGTACGCTTCCGCCATGCTTACAATAAAGCCTTCGATGCGCTGTTAGGAAAATACAATAGGGCATTGCGCTGGTTTTTCCGTCATCGTTGGCTTGTAGGCTCACTGACGGCTGTCAGCATCGTCCTGTTAGCATGGATGCTCAATAGCACACCTACTGGTCTTGTGCCAGACGAAGACACGGGCATCGTCTTTGTCGATATCACTACACCGTCGGGTTCTACATTGTCGCAGACGCAAAAGACCGTGAAGGAGATGTCGGAAATCTTAGAGAACGACCCCGATGTGCGGGGCGTTGGTTCGGTAGCCGGCTGGAATATCCTTGGCGGCGAGGGTGCCAATACCGGACTGGTGATGGGTCGCCTGAAGCACTGGGACGACCGCCAGGACGACGGCCACGACATCTTCAGCATCTACGACCGTATAGAAGCAGCCACCCATCAGGTGAAGAGCGGTTCGATGTTCGTATTTCTGCTCCCCACCGTCTTCGGTTATAGCTATAGCAACAGTGTGGAGCTGTATGTTGAGGACTACGGTGGCGGTTCTGTCGCAAAACTCAAGAGCGTGTCCGACGACTTCATGAAGGCACTGGAAGCGCGACCTGAGATAGAAGAGGTGTACTCCCCATACGAAGTGAATTATCCGCAATACACCGTCACGGTGAATGCCTCGCTGTGTAAGCGTTATGGTGTCGAGCCTGCCAGCGTGCTCAGTGTACTCAACGGCTATATCGGCGGTAACTATGCCTCACAGTTCAATAGCTTCGGAAAGCTCTACCACGTTATGTTACAGGCCGACCCCGGACTGCGCATGAATAAGGATGATTTGAACAATATCCTGATTGTCACGGAGAAGGGTGCCTATACCCCTATCACAGAACTCATCACGCTGAAGAAGACCTACGGCCTTCAGTCGCTCAACCGTTTCAACCTCTTCCAGGGTATCAGCGTAGAGTTGACGCCTGCCGAGGGCTACACCTCGGGTGATGTGATTGATGCCGTGAGTGAGGTGTCGGCCGCTACGCTGCCACAGGGTTATGGCTATGAGTACACCGGTACGGCCCGCGAGGAGGCCTCTTCCTCATCATCCACTGTCTGGGTGTTTGCTATCAGCCTGTTGCTTGTATTCATTGTTCTCTGCTGTCTCTACGAGAGTCTGCTCATTCCCATGGCCGTCATGTTGAGCGTGCCTTTCGGACTGCTTGGCAGTTTCGTGTTCATCAACCTTGTAGAACTGGAGAACAACATCTATATGCAGGTGGGCATCATCATGCTTATCGGTCTGATTGCCAAAACAGCCATCCTGATCACGGAGTATGCCTGTGAGCGTCGACGCGAAGGCATGTCAATACCCGAGGCAGCCATGAGTGCCGCTAAGGCTCGCCTGCGCCCCATTCTGATGACTGCGCTCACACTCATCGTAGGTTTGATGCCAATGATCTTCGAACGGGGTGCCGGTGCCATGGGCAACGTTACGCTGGGCTTATGTGTCGTTGGTGGTATGTTGGTGGGCACGCTGGCCTTGCTGCTCTTCGTGCCAGTGTTCTTCATTTTCTTCCAGACGATGGAAGAGCGGTTCAAACCGCGCCCTGCATTGACTGCGGTATCAATGTTATTCGCTGTCTGTCTGCTGTCGGGCTGCAAGACCTACTCATCCTACCACTCTGATTCCACAGCCAACGATGTACTGAAAGAGCAACTCAGTGCAGTAGGGGTTTCTACCGCCGACAGCGTGGCAGGTGATTTGCCTGCTGACTGGCGCGAGGCCTTTACCGAGCCGCGCTTAGCTGCACTCATCGACGAAGCATTGTTACACAACAGCGACCTTCAGACTGCTCATCTGCAAGTGCAGGCTGCCAAAGCTGTCCTGCGCAGTGCCAAGGGCGAACTGTTTCCCTCCATAGGGCTGGCAGCCAGCAAAAGCAAATCACGGTTTAAGAACAGTGACTTCACTGAGACATCCTCGGGCTATAACATCGGTGCAGAGGCAAGTTGGGAGATTGATGCCTTTGGCCGTATGCGCAATGCCAAGCGTGCTGCTGCTGCCACCGTCGAGGAACAGATGGCCTACGAGCAGGCTGTGCGTACCGAACTCATAGCCACCGTGGCAACCGCCTACTACCAACTGGAAATGTACGATGCACAGATAGCCGACACCCGCTCCATCATCAGCAGTTGGGAAGAGAGTATCGCCACGCAGCGCGTCCTGCTGGAGGTTGGTGAGGCTACCAGCGACGATGTTGACCAGTCAGAGGCCGCCAAACTCGAAGCAGAGGCTACACTTGAGGAACTTCTGCTACAATTACGTCAAGCCGAGAATGCCCTGTGTGCCGCGCTGGGCCGTCCCTGTCAGCACATCGACCGCGACTCGCTGAGCGCATCGTGCCTTACTATCGACAGCATCCCGTCGGTCAGCATCCAGGCCCTGGCACGTCGTCCAGACGTCCGTCGGGCTGAGGCCGCACTGAAGGCAGCCTTCTATGCCACCAATGAGGCACGCGCCGCACTCTATCCCTCTCTGTCGCTCTCGGGCAGTATCGGGTGGACAAATGATGTGGGCGAGATAGTCAGTCCTGCCGGACTGCTGATGAATGCTTTAGGCTCGCTGACGCAGCCCCTCTTTGCGGGAGGCCGGCTGAGGGCAGAGGCGCAGCGCGCCAAGGCAGAGCAGGAGGCGGCAAAGGTGACTTTCCGCCAGACGGTGTTAGAGGCTGGTCGGGAGGTGAACGACATCATGGCCACCGAGCAATATGCACGCCGAGCCATCAGTCTCAGCGAGCAGCAGGTGAAGAAACTGTCACATATCGCTGATGCCTCAAAGTTGCGCATGCAGTACGACGAGGACGTGAACTACCTGCAGGTGCTGCTGGCCCGCCAGGCCCTGCTCGAAGCCCGTCTGCAGTTGCTGGCCCATCGTTATGAAATGATAGATGCCCACATCCAGCTTTATAAAGCATTAGGTGGAGGCATGGACTAACAATAATATTTAACCAATAATGAAAGATATGAAAGAAAGTATTACTTACCCATTGAGCGCCATTCAATGGGAGGCCTATGATGAGTTTTTGGAAGACCCACAACTGACGCAGCACAATGTCACCGTATGCATGCCTTTCGAACGATCATCAGCGCAAAGGTTCCTGCGAGCCATGCAAAATATGCTCGACGAGCAGCGCTATCTCCATATACACCTTGTGCGTCAGGGTGACGATATCATGATTTGCGAGGACTGGCAGATGCCCAACAACGTACACTACCTCCGCATGAGTGATGCGGAATGGGAAGCGGCACAACCCACGTTTACAAAGCCGTTTGATGTTTTCAACGAGGCTTGTGTGCGTCTTTATCTTGTGGAGACTGACAGTCAGATCTACGTCATCCTGGAGAACTTTCATCTCTTCTTCGACGGCATATCTCAAAGGGCACTTTGGAATGCTTTTGAAGAGGCAGTGCAAGGTATTCCCCTCTACCAACAGGGTGACATTGCTGCTGAAATGACCTACCGCGAGATTGCTTCTTACAACAGTGATGCCTATCGCCGTGCAAAAGAATACTATTTGAAGAAATTCGAAGGTTTGCAACTGACCGACTATTGTCGTGAGACCGACAACCCGTTGGGGCCTGCCATCAGTTCGCATCCCATGGTGTCTGCCACTATCATCGATGAAGGCTGCCAGCGTATAGGTCAAACGCCTACCACAGTTTTCTATGCGGCCTACGCCATAGCATTAGCCTATATGTCGGGTGAGACGCGCGTGGTATTTTATACTTTCAATCATGGTCGTAGCGACCGGCGACTCACCGACCATGTTTATGGCCAGTATCTATGCAGTCTGCCTATCGTCATCGATACGGATCCGAACCAGACCGTGGCCGAACTGCTTAGCCAGACACGCAGAGAAATCTTCTGTTCCATGCGCTACCGCATCTACCCTGAATATCATCTGCTGCGCGACCTTGGTATCGATGGTATCGATGGTGATGCTACGGAGATAGGGTATAATGCCGCCGATATCCCAGAATATATCAATATCGACGGCAAACTGTGGAACACCTATCATATAGATCCATCATTCACCGGCGAGCACTCATCGACCTACATCACTCGTCGTGAAGATCTCTACGAGGTGT
>ERZ842401.4144-NODE-4144-length-17180-cov-5.194511_pt1 | contig 17180 bp, 13 predicted proteins | sample MGYA00521270_ERZ842401 | MGnify/ENA primary metagenome ERZ842401 (study PRJEB31892, sample SAMEA3878208) | bioreactor metagenome | biome: Moose rumen | place: Sweden | collected 2011-10 | study: EMG produced TPA metagenomics assembly of the PRJEB12797 data set...
CATAGGGCAGAAGCACCTGGTAGGCGAGGGGGCCGTACTGCGCAAGATGATTGACGCAGGGCGCATTTCCTCGTTCATTTTGTGGGGGCCTCCAGGGGTAGGGAAGACCACCCTGGCCCAAATCATTGCCAACAAGCTGCAAACGCCGTTCTTCACCCTCTCTGCCGTGACCAGTGGTGTAAAAGATGTCCGTGAAGTCATCGAACGGGCACAGAAAGGGCGTTTCTTCAACGAGGCTTCACCTATCTTATTTATAGACGAGATTCACCGCTTCTCCAAGTCGCAGCAGGATTCGCTCCTTGGCGCCGTGGAAAAGGGCATCGTTACACTCATTGGTGCCACTACCGAAAACCCCTCTTTCGAAGTCATCCGCCCCTTGTTGTCGCGCTGTCAGCTATATGTACTGAAGTCGTTGGAAAAGGAAGACTTGCAGGAACTGCTACAACGAGCCATCACCAAGGACGTGGTGCTAAAAGAGCGCAAGATAGAGCTCAAGGAGACGTCTGCCATGATGCGATATAGTGGTGGCGATGCGCGTAAACTGCTGAACATACTGGAACTGGTGACAGAGGCCTCGGCCACGGAAGAAGTCGTGATTACAGACAGCTATGTGGAGGAATGCCTGCAACAGAATCCCTTGGCCTACGACAAAGATGGAGAGATGCACTACGACATCATCTCAGCTTTTATCAAGTCTATCCGCGGTTCCGACCCTGATGCCGCCCTCTACTGGATGGCACGCATGATAGAGGGTGGGGAAGACCCGCAGTTCATTGCCCGCCGTCTGGTCATCTCTGCGGCAGAAGACATCGGGCTGGCCAACCCCAATGCTTTGCTGTTGGCCAATGCCGCCTTCGATGCCGTCATGAAAATCGGGTGGCCCGAAGGCCGTATTCCCTTAGCTGAGTGTGCCGTCTATCTGGCCACCTCCCCCAAAAGCAACTCCGCTTATCTGGGCATTGGTGCTGCGATGCAGTTGGTGCAGCGCACGGGCAATCAGCCCGTCCCCCTGCATTTGCGCAATGCACCCACCAAACTGATGCAGGACTTGGGCTACAGCGACGGCTACCAATATCCGCACGATTATCCTGGGCACTTCACACCACAGCAGTACATGCCTGATGCTTTGCAACACGAACGGCTATGGCATGGGCAGCACTCGCCATCAGAGCAGAAGCTCTATGAGCGGATGGTCAACTATTGGGGGAAAAGATTTGAGGAAGGGAATAGTGAATAAATTTCTATCACACAGATGGAGTACAACGAGATAGTCCAGCAAGTCATCGAGTTCTTGGGAACTTTTGCTTTTGCCATATCCGGCATACGCCATGCCGCAGCCAAGCACTTCGACTGGTTTGGCGGCTACGTCTGTGGCATAGCTGTAGCCATTGGCGGTGGCACCATCCGCGATGTCATGTTAGGAGCCACCCCATTTTGGATGACCAACCCTTTTTATATGATTTGCACGGCACTGGCTTTGGTCTTTGTCATCATCTTTGCCAAGCACATGGAGGGCTTGCGCAACACGTGGTTTGTTTTCGATACTCTGGGGTTGGCATTGTTCACCATTGCCGGCATCCAGAAGTCACTCACCTTCGGTCAGCCCTATTGGGTAGCCATCATCATGGGTTGCATCACGGGGGCGGCTGGGGGAGTGATACGTGATGTGCTGCTTAACAACGAGCCCGTCATCTTCCATCGGGAAATCTACGCCATGGCCGCTGTTGCCGGAGGCATAACCTATTGGTTGTTAGACTTCTGCCAACTCCCCATTGAAGTGACGGTCATCGGTTCTTTCCTCATCACCTGCATCATCCGTTTCCTGGCCGTCCGCTATCATCTTTCACTGCCCACACTAAAAGATGAAGCATAGCTTAATAATTTAATAGTAAATGAACGGAATAACATGCGAAGTTATCGCTGTAACATTGCATATTATTCCGACAACTTCGCAAGTTATTTTGGTGGAACCGCTATTTTGCTGCTTCATAGATGTCGCGCATCTCCTTGGCACCCAACACCTCCATGGCACCCACCGTAATAGTACCGCCACGCGAACACTTATCAACCATGACGCTGATTTCCTCGTCCGTGATTTCACGGCCCAGCAGTTCATGGATATTAGTGGGCATGCCGATTTGGCGATAGAAATCTTCGATAGCACGAATGCCGCGTTCTGCCGTGCCGTCAGGGTCGGTAAAGTCGTTGGCAACACCCATGACATTGACAGCAAACTGCACAAAACGGCTCAAATGGCGTGCTTTCACATATCTGGCCCATGCTGGCCACAAAGCAGCAAGACCTGCTCCGTGAGTCACCCCAAACAAAGCACTCAACTCATGTTCCAAGCGGTGAGTGGCAAAGTCCTTCTCTGTGCCACACTCCGTCAAGTCGTTGTGTGCCAGCGAACCAGCCCACATAATTTGTGCACGATGACGGTAGTCTTCCGGGTGCTCCAAAACCATCAGTGCTGCATCTTTTACAGTACGCAGCAAAGCCTCGGAAATGGCATCTGTCAGGGTCATTTCCTCATATTTAGAGAAATATCGTTCCATGGTGTGCATCATGATGTCCGTGGCTCCGGCTGCAGTCTGATAAGGGGGCAGGGTGTAGGTGCGCTCAGGGTTCATCACAGCAAAGCGACAACGACACAGGTCGCTGTTGATGCCACGTTTGACGAGTCCCTCGTCTTTCGTGATGACACAACTGCTCGACATCTCGCTGCCTGCAGCAGGAATAGTCAGCACCACACCTATGGGCAGGCAAGCTTGCGGAGTACGGCCCGTCCAGAAATCCCACACGTCACCATCGTAAGGCACACCATAGCCAATAGCTTTCGAAGAGTCAATCACACTGCCACCGCCGACAGCCAGAATAAAATCCACCTGTTGCTGTCTGCAAAGTCTGATGCCTTCCTGTACTTTTGAGAGCAACGGATTGGGTACCACACCACCTAACTCCACGAACTGAATGCCTGTGTCAGTCAGTTGCTGTCTCACCACTTGGAGCAAACCTGAACGCTCAGCCGAGCCACCACCATAATGCAGCAAAACTTTTGTGCCACCATTTGACTTGACCAGTTCGCCGATTTTCTTTTCTGAGTCACGCCCGAACACCACGCGTGTCGGTGCATAGAAGTTGAAATCCTTAATCATGCCCTTAATCATGCTATTTACTTATTTTAATATTGTTATTTATCATAATGACGATTATTTTCTTTTTGCAATGACATAAATAATGACAGGTGCACCAAAGAATGGCGTAACAGCATTAAGCGGTATGACACCACCTTCACCAGGCAAAACACAAAGGAGATTGCAAATCAATGCAACTACAGCGCCAAACAACATGGTAGCAGGCAACAAGACACGATGATTGTCCGTATGCAGCAATAAACGCGCAATATGTGGTACGGCCAAACCTATAAAAGCCACCGGTCCACAAAAAGCAGTCACGACAGCTGTCAGTACTCCTGTTATGATAAGTAGCCAGTTCCGCACACGTATAATGTTCACTCCCAGATTTTCAGCATAGCGGTCACCTAACATCAGTGCATTCAGCGGTTTAATGAGTAATACTGAACCAAAAAGTCCGGTCAATACAACAGCTGCAAACACAGGAATCATCTGCATGGAGACTCCACCAAATGAACCCATGCCCCATACCATATATGACTTGACGCCCTCGTCGGTGGCAAAGAAATTAAGCAAAGAAATGGCCGAGTTGCTGATATAGCCAATCATGATACCGATGATGAGCAACATGACATTGTTGCGCACGATGGTTGAGAAAAAGAATATCACGGCCATCACGGCCATAGCACCAGCGAAGGCTGCCAAAAGGATAGCCATGAAACCGGATATGCTGACGGAACCCGCAGCTATGCTGCCACCCAACAGCAACATGACCAAAGCCACGCCAAGTCCGGCACCGCTGTTAATGCCAAAAATACTGGGGCCTGCCAATGGATTTCGGAAAGCCGTCTGCAACATCAGTCCGCTAACGGCTAAGGCACTACCAGACAAGATCGCCGTGATGGCTTGAGGCAGACGCGACTCTAAAATAATATACTGCCACGAGGGTTTCACATCGCCACCTGCTCCAAAGAGAATGCGGAGACTGTCGGTGACAGGAATCGTCACCGAGCCAACCACGATATTCAGGACGAAACACACCCCTATCAGCAGTGCCAGTCCCGTGCAATATGCCACACCTTTATTCATGCAGTTTATGATAATAACGCAAAGGTGGCAGATTTGGTATGTCTGGATGAAGAATTTGGATAAAATCGCCTAAAAGAAAATCTGGACGGAAAGGAGATTCCTCGTAAAACTGCGACAGTTCGACGTTACAGCCGTAGGCCTCATGCCGACGGAAAGCATGGAACTGGCCATAGCCATGATGTTCGCTCAGTAGTTCGTCATAGCTAATAGGGTGTGTAGCACTATATCGGAACAGCCATACGTCACACTCCCCTGCCCTTTCCAACACTGCTTCAAACGGCAGGGATACCGAACCGCTGTGCTCATCAGCAGCCCAAGGATAGTCACTGTCAGCATCGGCCATCATCTGCCCTATGGTGCTACGGCCTCCAGGCACATACCACACGGAGCCCGTCACTTTGTCAACCATAACAGAACGATGTACCTTGGAAGTACGGGCCAACTGTTTCAAAGCATGATAGCTGCTGTCTACAACGGCAAACAGGCTGTCCGCCTCGTGTTCACAACCAAACAGCATGCCGTAGAAGCGCATCCACTCTGCACGTGCCAGTGGCGACGGTTCCATATATTCGGCACACTCCACGATGGGCACATTAATTTCCTCTACTTTGCCATAGCCACCACTGTTCTCGAAAGGCGACAAGAAGATGGCATCGGGCTGCTGGTCGATGATTTTCTCGATGACCGGGCTCATGCCATCACCACAGTCCATGATGTGCCCATCCTTGACGGCATGTTGAATATAGGGTATTTTAATGTATTTCAGATCTGCCACACCAACAATGTCATGTTCGTGGTGCAGCATCATCAGCAGTGCACAGTGGACGGTTGTAAAAATGACACTGCGACGCAAAGGCGTACGAATAACTGTGCCGTCTGGCAAGCCCTCTGGCAATGGCTGGGTGGACGGCACAAGGACATAACGGTGCAGCACTTTGCCCTCCTTCCACGGGTTGGCCAGCGTGGCCATCTTATAGCCATCATGCTGTACGACTGTCAGCCGCTTGGCATATTTTAAGGCAACCGTGTCGCCGTCATCCTGCTGGGGGACGGTTTTTCCCCCACAGGACGACAGCGACACGGCTGTGAGTGTAAATAAAAAACTTTGGTAAAGTTTCATTAGAATGGCTTAGATTTGAACAGCCACATCGTCGTAGGCGAAGTAGGCTGGTGTATTCAGACCATATGTGCCAGTATCCGTACCTGCCATGTCAAACTCCACCGTCAACACCTTACCTAACGGTGTCAAGTCGAATTTCTTCCAGTTCGAGATAAACTTTCCATCCTTGCAGAGGTCAAACTGAACGCTGCCAGTCACTTTGCCGTCTACATCGTAACCTGTTGCCGTAATCCACAAGCTTCCCTTCTGCTCAGCCAACGACTTGGTATAGTTATCGCCAATAGCCAACATTCTCAGCAAATAGGTGGTTGGGCAAACATACATGTGGTCAATGACACGTGCATTACCATCACCAAAGGTAAGGGCAGGTACTGGTGCGCCAGAATAGCTGGAAAATCCATTATGCACGCAGAAGTTCTTGGAGCCATTGTGACCTGCGGCAACAGGAATGGCCAACTGGTTCATGTAAGTGCCCTTGGTGAGGTCTGCTTCAATATAGTTCGAAACAGCATGACCACCACCCCAATAAGCATTGTCGCCCCAACCATTTGGCAACTTGTGTGACAGATAGGTGTTTCCGCGATCATACCACTGATAAGGGATTGCATCCCAATCTGTGGGATAAAGCATCGGACCAAAGTACTGAGGTGTGTCTATCAGCGAACTCCAGTTGAAACCACCCACATAGTTTTTTCCACCAGTCCAGTCCTCGTCTTCGAAGGTCAGCACCTTTAGGTGAACGTAAGGATAATCAACACTGTTGTCTTCGTTGCTGCACGAAGTGAACATGGCACCGCATACTAATGCTGCAAAGCCCATCAAAAAATGTTTTTTCATAATCATAATGATTTTAAAAAGTGAATAAATTATTGTTATTGAATAATTACTTTTCGAGTGGTGCCGTCGCTCATGCGCAAGAGGTTCAGACCTCGGCGTGGTGCTGCTATGCACTTACCTTCTGTTGAGTAATAGCCTATAATGGTAGCATTGGCTACAGACACCTGACAGATTCCAGTGATGGCCTCGCGAATACGATCGACAGACTCATTAAGATGCAAGTCTTTTGCACCGATAATTTCTGTTGAAGTTTCCCCAATCCTGCCACAGAACTGATTAACTGCAGTGTAGACACGTACGAAATCTATGAAATCTAAATCCACAAACTGGCGCTGTTCATTGACAGCCCAGCCTATGTCAAAGCTATTTGCCTCTTTGTCTGCGTTAGGTTTGTTATCAACATACCCCTCACGCAGGAATGTCTGTACCCAATATATTCCTCTACCACTGGTGTCGATGCCGTTTGGAGGTAGCAGTGTACCATGAAACGTTAGTGCATCAGGTAGCCACAGGGGATAGTACTCCTGCGTATGATTATATATCCTATATTCGGGTTTCTCCAATCGTTCAATCAGTCCACTTCCCCCTTGATTATCACTCCAAGGGATATCCTGTAATGGGGCTTGCCGATAGGTGATTTCATAACCAAAGACCAATTTCCCTATGCTGTCAACATCGGCACTACCACTAAGTTCATACCAAGGGTCATCTGGTCGTCCGTTATGGTTTATATCTTTAGACACCATGACAATGCCCGGCTCTGCGCTACCCCCCGCCAGTGTTGTTGCATCACCCTGAAAAGCATTGCCCTCGATAAGGAAATCACGCATCCCCTTAATGTTGGCAATGGAGTGGTCGAAATGAAAAGTAATGTAGCCACCATAGCCACCCAGACTGACCAATGTACGTTGGTTAGCGGCCAAACACTCTGTGCACTTACGGGCCATAGTTGCGGCATCGTCACCTGCCTCATGCAGAGGCAATACATTAATCCACTGTCCTGGTGCTGGAACGTACTCATCGACAGCCATAATATATTGGCTATGTGTGTCCGTGTTTGTCATCTGTTGCGCATTCATGGACAATGTGGTCATGAAGCCCATCAGCAGGCAGACCACTCCCCTACTCGTTTTGATGACTCTGTGAATTCCTTGTATTTTCATTTTCGCTATACATTTTTTAATCATTTTTGAACACAAAGGCTGCATGTCCTGGAATATCTCCCGTCCGTACCCGATAATCGAATGTGCCATCACGATGAAAGTGCAATAGCTCACCACTCGATACATAGTTTTTGGCATCCAACAGATAAAAGTCACGTTCTATAGGATTGACAATGATGCCATAGGGGACTTCTATGTTTTGTGCTTCCTGTACCGTGGTTAATTGGGTGGTCAGCAACTGATGCGTGCGTACATTGACAACTCCATAGCTAATGACATTTTTACGTAACACATAGCTAAACTCTACGCCTATGAAATAGAGTGAGTCGCCAACGATGCAAAGGTCAGAAATCGGTGTCTCTATGCTACCCGATAGCAGCATTTTCCCCTGTGCATCTGGAGTGAGCCAGCAAAGTCGTGACGGTTCTTCGTAATAGTCGCCACGTGAGGTCACCCATAATTGCCCATACTGGTCTGCGCGACAGCGATGCAAGTTGACGGCCACGTCAATTTGCCGCTCAAGTTGGAAGGTTGTGAGATCTATCTGGCTCACCGTCCTGTCATAGTCGGGCACCTTGTATCCACCACTGTTGGCAACATAAAGTTTATTGGCCACGACAGCCATTTCCTCTGGCTGATAGCCAACGATGACGGAGTCAACTTTCTGCAGTGTCAACGTGTCCACCTTATAGACACGTCCAAGAGGGGCATCACCGCTGATAGCAACAGGCCCTACATACGAACTGACATAAGCATACCCCTCATGGAATGCTAAGTAGCGACAATTGGGAATATCAATCTTTCCTAACTTACGGCAAGAGTCTGCTGTACACACTTCCACCTTGTTCGAACAGTTAATGACGAGCCACAATCTGCTACCATACACCTTCACATCATTTCCCACATCACCCAACTCCTTCACTTCGTTGGGGTTGCGCTCAGAAAAGATGTTACGCAGATAATGGATAGTGCTGTCGCGTGCAGAGAGGTCCAGATAGTCCAATGTACACTTGTTGGAACCCATGTTGCCCTCGCAAAGCACATACATGCCAGCAATGCTGGTCTTGACAGACACCACCCCAGTGTCCTCGTCTTCCAAATAGATGACGATGTCGTCAGTGCGGCAGGCAGAGTGCATCAGTGTCGTCAGAAGTGCTATATATAAAAATAGGTGTTGTTTCATATCTTCACATCAATAGTCAATCCATAGTTTCGCTTGGGCATGGGATAGTTGAGTATAACATCATAGTCTTGTGAAAAGAGGTTATTAACCTCCAACAACACGCGCAGTTCGCATGTCCTCAATTTTCGCTTCCATGCCAGCGAAAGATCACTTGTATACCATGGCTGCATGTAATTGTATTTGATATTCTCTTGCTGATTATAACGTTCACCTGCATAGACAAAGCTATAATTGAGGTCCCATTGGCCATAGGCAATGTTGACGATAGCAGAGCCACTGTGCCAAGGAATGTAGGGAATTTGATCGTCATAGTATGTGTCACGCGGATTGGTAACGTCACGCGCATCTTGATAAGTGTACTGCACACGTCCTGTAAACAACAATCCACGCAATGGTACAGTGGTCAGTTCTGCCTCTACGTCGATGCCTTTAATATGTACACGCCCTAAGTTTAGCATAGTCCACCGGAACTGTTGCCCTTTAGGGTAAGCCACTATCTTGTCATGCACTGAATTGTAGTAGGCATCTGCCTGTAAGTGCAAATAACGAAACAGTCCCCGTCTCCACCGTTTGTCATAGCTCAACCCTGCATTATACTGTAGGGCAGCCTCTGGCTCCAGCATAACATTACCTATCTCAGCATAGTAGAGGTCGTTGAAAGTAGGCATACGGAAATTTTTCTTGGCATAGACACGCAGTGAAAGGTCGTGCGTAACCAACGGATAGACATTGACGAAGATGGCAGGTGTGAAAGCTGTGTTGGAGGCTGGTGAAGCAGTTCTCTGCAAATGGTCCTTGATGGTGGTAACGAGCAGCGAGCCCTGCAACTTGACATGTTCCAGAGTGAGTGCGGTAGCTAAAGACAGATAGTTGGAATAGCGCTGCGGCAGCACAAACTGGCGCATGTCTGCATCGAGTTTGTTCCACTTGAAGTCATAGCTAAGTGCTGTGCTCCAAACAGGAAACAGATTGAACACATTGGAGGTGGAGAGGTAAAGTTCTTGCTGACGGTATGTGTTGTCTACGGTGAGCTGTGTGGTGTCGTGGTTTTGATAGTGGGTGTGGTAATAGGCATACTTGGCAAGCCACTGGGTGGTGAATCGATTGCTAATGTCTTTCAGCAGTCGTGCCTGAGTGAAGAAATTGTGGTCGCCCTGCCGCTCGCCACGTCGCCACACGTTGTTGACAATGGCCCCTGGAATGCCTCGTTCTGAATGATAGGTATAGACTTTCAACTTCCAAAAGCCATCGTTGAGCATGCCATGCAGGTTCCCTTCAACTCGGATAGCCCAGATATCACCATTCTTACGCGTGGCTGTAGTATCATAAGCCACTGTGCCGTCCTGTTTCTTACGCCGATAGCGGAACTGGTATTTTCCACTGGCCGTCAAAGCCTCGGCAGAGAGTGATGAGCTGACACGTGCAGACAATCGCTGTTCCCAAAGTGACGAGAAACGTATCATGTCACTGGAACCATACTTCAGTTTAAAGCGCAAATTGTTATACTTACCTTTGTCGAAACGTGGGGCACGCGTACGTATATAAATAGTGCCAGCATGCGCAAAGTCGCTGGCAGGCTGCAAAATGGCGCTCTTTTGACCGTTGAAAAGGGTAATTTCCTCCACATTGTCCAGCGAAAACTGGCCAAGGTCTATCTGCCCATTCTGGGCGTTACCTAACTCTATACCATCATAGCAGATGCCAAGATGATTGGTACCCATAGAGCGGATGTTGACGGTCTTGATACCCCCCACGCCTCCATAATCCTTGAGTTGCAAGCCAGAGAAATAGCGTAGCGCATCAGCCACACTATGAGCACTGAGTTTCTCTAATTGTTGTCCGCTGAGCGTCTGTGAAGGGATGATCTCTCTGTGGTTGTAGCGCGACACAACGATAACCTCATCCACGTGCTGGATGCTGTCAAAGCGGCTCCTGTTCACCTGTTGCGCCCTTAAAGGGGAGGTCATCATCGCAGCAAGCACCATGAGCCATAACCTGCTCATCGTCTGATATTTCAGTTGCTTCATGCTTTGTTTTTCAAAAAAGAAGGGGAACCCCTATCTCACGACATAAGTCCCCCAAAAGACTTAATATAATAATACACGTATTTGCCCTTCGGCCTAACCCCAGAGGCCATGAGCGGGCAGTTGATGCACAAGGCAGGTTTTCTGACTTACAGCCCGGTAGCAAACGTCTTCCCAATAATATCAGTGACATCGTGTTTGCGCCATGAATGACTGCTTACAGCTGCGGGACAGTCGGCGATTCTCACACCGTTCCCTTACCAAATGCACTGCAAAGGTACGAAGAAAAAATGAACTCTCCAAAAAGACGGGCATTTATTTTAATAGACACACCAATTCTGTCTTCTATAACAATTTAACAATCGCGAGATGTAGTAATAAAAAATCAAAAAAGCGTGAAATGTTGATGAAATCTAAGATTTTCTTCGTACTTTTGCAGTTCATAATTAAAAAAGAAGTATCAAGAATCAGAAATATGGCAAAGAAAAAAGCGAGCAAGACCCCACGGGAGAAAAAGGCGACATCGCTGAAAGAGGCCCTGGGCATGGACAAGATATTCCACAACGAAAGGCTGAATTTTTATCTCGGCATCCTATTGTTCGTCATAGCAGGCTACTTAACATGGGCCTTTGTGTCTTTTTTCACTACGGGTTCGGCTGACCAGAGCTTAATAGAGTCACCGCGTGACGGCGAATTGTTGAACGAAGGCCGAGACTTCCAAAACTCATGCGGCTCGTTGGGAGCCTACGTGTCATGGTTCTTTATAAAACGTTGCTTTGGTTTGGCAGCATTCATCATTCCTCTATTTCTCCTGTTGGCATCTGTCAATTTGATGCGAGCTTATAAGGTAAGCCTGCTGAAATGGTTTCTGTCATTGGCAATCCTTATGATATGGGGTTCAGTGACACTGGCCACACTGCTGCAACCGTTATTTGTCGATGCCAGTTTCAATCCTGGCGGTGACCACGGCATGGCTGTCTGCCAGTGGATTGAGGGATTAGTGGGCTCGCCTGGCCTAATAGGCATTTTGGTGCTGGTAGCTATTGCTTTCCTCACCTATCTTAGTATGGAGACTATAATTTTTGTCCGCAATCTGTTCAATCCGCTGCACTACTTGACAAAGATTCCTATGGAGATTCATATCGGCAAGGATGAATCAGACAATGACACCGAACAGGAGGAAGGTATCGTGACATTGGAGGACCCCACTGTGTTTGACAATCCAGAGACAGAGGAAATAGAATTTCCGCTGGACGATGACGGTTCAAGGGAAGCCATCACCTCTCCCACTTCTTCCACATCACCCACAAAGCCTATATCTGCTGACAACGATGATGTCGATATGACCGTTGAAACCGGTGAAAAAGAGGAGGAGGCAAAAGGGAAAAACGTGGTGGGCAACTATGGCGACATCAGCACTCCTTATGATCCCAAGCGCGACTTGGAGAACTATCACTACCCCACTCTGGACCTACTGAAGAAATACGAAACGGATGGCAAGCCGTTTATTGACATGGCAGAGCAGAACACCAACAAAAACCGCATTGTGGACGTGTTGCGTAACTTTGGTGTGGAGATTTCAAGCATCAAAGCAACGGTTGGTCCTACCATTACACTCTATGAGATTACGCCTGCACCTGGTGTTCGCATCTCAAAAATTCGCAATCTGGAGGACGACATTGCGCTGAGCCTCTCTGCACTGGGCATTCGTATCATTGCGCCCATACCTGGCAAGGGAACTATCGGCATAGAGGTGCCTAATGCCAAACCTGCTATCGTCTCGATGGAGTCGATATTAAACTCGAAAAAGTTTCAGGAAACAACAATGGACCTGCCATGTGCCTTAGGAAAGACCATTACCAATGAAGTATTTATGTTCGACTTGGCCAAGGCTCCCCACTTGCTTGTTGCTGGTGCCACAGGTCAGGGAAAGTCTGTTGGCCTGAACGCAATCATCACCTCTTTATTATATAAGAAACATCCTGCAGAACTGAAAATAGTGCTTGTAGACCCTAAGAAAGTGGAGTTTAGTGTCTATTCAACCATTGAGAAACACTTCTTAGCCAAGGTCCCTGACGACGAAGCCGACCCCATCATCACAGATGTGACCAAGGTGGTACGCACACTGAACTCGTTATGCAAGGAGATGGACACACGTTATGACTTGCTAAAGATGGCGCAAGCCCGCAATTTGAAAGAGTACAACAAGAAATTTATAGACCGCCAGCTGAATCCTGACCACGGCCATCGGTTCATGCCCTACATCGTGGTGGTTATCGACGAGTTTGGCGACCTCATTATGACAGCGGGCAAAGAGGTAGAATTGCCCATAGCCCGCATTGCCCAGCTGGCTCGTGCCGTAGGTATCCACATGATTATAGCTACGCAACGTCCCACGACGAACATCATCACTGGTACCATTAAGGCTAACTTCCCCAGCCGTATTGCTTTCCGTGTAGGAGCTATGATTGATTCGCGCACTATATTGGACCGTCCAGGGGCCCAGCAGTTGGTTGGTCGTGGCGATATGCTCTATCTGAACGGTGGCGAGCCCGTACGTGTGCAGTGTGCTTTTGTGGACACACCTGAAGTGGAGCGCATCAATGCGTATATTTCTCAACAACAAGGCTACCTGTCTGCTTTCGAACTGCCTGAGCCTGACACAGACGATGGTGAGGGCGGCGAGAGTCACGACGTGGATATGCAGCATTTAGACCCGATGTTTGAAGATGCAGCCCACCTGATAGTGCGTGAGCAGAGTGGTTCTACAAGTCTTATTCAGCGCAAATTCGCTATTGGCTACAACCGTGCCGGCCGTCTGATGGATCAGTTGGAGAAGGCTGGCATTGTGGGAGCAGCCCATGGCTCGAAACCTCGCGAAGTATTAATTATGGACGAAATGAGTCTTGAAAATCTTTTATCACAATGGAGAAGTCGATCAGTACTTTAGTTTTTTGTCTTTTTGCTTTCCTGCCTATAAATGCCCAGACAGCCAAGCAGGTATTGGACAAGACGGCAGCCGTCGTGTCGGCCAAAGAGGGCGTACAAGCCAAATTCAGTCTCAAGAGCAGCAAAGGCATCAACTTGAATGCCTCGGGTACCATCGCTGTCAAGGGTAAGAAGTTTCATGTTACTACCCCACAGGCGACCATCTGGTTTGATGGCAAGACGATGTGGACCTACATGAAGAAGAACGATGAAGTGAACGTGACAAATCCGACAGAATCGCAGTTGGCGGTTATCAACCCCTACAACTTCATCTATATGTACAAGCAGGGCTATTCGTACACATTGGAAAAGACAGACAAAAGCTATATGGTACATCTGTATGCTACAGACAAGAAGAAACCTATTCAGGAAATGCACATCACGGTGATGCAGAAATCGTACATTCCATTGACAATTGCCTATCGTACAGCCAAAGGGGTGACCACCATAGACATTACAAACTTCAAGGCGACGGCTCAGCCCGATGGAATCTTCCATTTTAACGCCAAGGACTTCCCTTCGGTTGAGGTAATAGATTTGAGATAAACTAAGTAAGTATAGAATACAAATTTTATTCAAGAGGAGCATGGCTCTTTCAAGATTCCAGTTATACCGTCTGTTGCGCAAAAACACGAAACTGAGTGAGAAGCGCAACCCCATGTTCGAAGCCAATCAGTATGGCAAGTTGTTTGGGTACATCATGGTCGGCTTTGTTGCCATAGAATTGATAGCCCTTGGCACGTTTTTTGGATGGTTGGCAGCCTCAGATGACATCCCAGAAGTGATATTCGTCATTGCACCAACCCTGATGTTATTTGACTTTGGTGCCCGTTTCATGACCCAGCAGACACCCATGATGCTGGTCAAACCCTATCTGCTGACTCCCATCAGCAAATACACAGCAATTGAGTGTTTCCTTATTTCGCAGATTCTCGACTGGGGCAATTTGATATGGATGACGATATTCCTACCCTACGCTTTCATTGTATGGTGTGGCGGTCTGTCGTTAGGAGTGACACTGGGTATGCTCATCATGCTTCACCTCATCGTTGTCATCAATAGTCAGTGGTATTTGTTGGTGCGCACGCTTGTCAACCAGAATCTGCTTTGGTGGCTGTTACCTGCTGCTGTCTATGGACTGTGCTTCCTGCCCGTCTTTTTGCTTCCAGACTCAATAACTGACCCTCTTATTGATGTTTTCGGCGATTTCATGGAGCAATATGCCTTCTCATGGTGGACGTTCTGTCTGTTAATGGTTGTAGCCTTTGCTTTCTTTATGCTCAACCGCCACTTGCAGATGCACCTTATCTACGATGAAATCGGCAAAAAGGAGAAGACCAAGTTAAAGCATGTATCAGAATTCTCGGCCCTGAATCGTTTTGGACAGATTGGTGAATACCTGAAGCTGGAAATCAAGAGTACGATGCGTAACAAGGCGATTCGTTCACGCTTTATTCAGGGTGTTTGCTTCATCACGTTCTTCTCGCTGGCCATCAGCTTCCTTGATATCTACAATTCAGCCTTCGAGCGCAATTTCTTCTGCCTCTATGCATTTCTGTTCTTCGGCTCCGTCAACCTGACCAAGGTCATGTGCCCAGAGGGCAACTATATCGACCTGCTGATGGTGCATAAGGAGAATATACTGACGTTGCTGCGTGCCAAGTACTATTACTATTGCGCCGTGCTGGTGCTGCCCCTGATCATTATGAGCATACCCGTTATCACGGGCAAGTTTTCACTGCTCATGTTGACTGCCTATCTGTTTACAGCCACCGGTCCTATCTATTGCCTGCTGTTCCAGATGGCTGTCTACAATAAGACTACGCTGCCCCTGAACGACAAGATAACAGGCAAGAACCAGATGGAAAACAAGTGGCAGGCTATCGTGTCAATGATTGCCATGTTCGTACCTGTATTCTTAGTACTCCTGCTGCAATCTATCTTCGACACCAACACAGCCTATTGGATTCTCACCATCATTGGCCTGTTGCTGACCCTCACAGAACCCTACTGGATGCGCAACATTTACCAACGCATGATGACTCGTCGCTACCAGAACTTGGAGGGTTTCCACACGACAAGGTAAAAGCGAAAAGGGGACATCAAAAAGTTAAAAGAGAAAAGTAATAAGTGAAAAGATAGTAAATTGCCACCGCATATGTACTTTACAGGAATTATCATTGCCGTTTCCACGTTCCTCACCATCGGAGTGTTCCACCCCATTGTCATCAAAGCCGAATATTATACAGGCACCCGCTACTGGTGGCTGTTCTTAGTGGTGGGCCTTGCTGCCGTAGGAATTGCCCTTTTCATCGAGAATCCCATCCTCTCGGCCATCATTGGTGTCTTTGGTGCCTCGTCGCTCTGGGGCATTGGCGAATTGTTTGCCCAGCGCAAGCGTGTCTTGAAGGGCTGGTTCCCCAAGAATCCCAAGCGGCTCGATGATTACGAGAAGTAGTGCCCCCAATTCATCAGGCTATGAAGACACTATTGATACAAGTCGGGAAGACCACTAATAAGCACTTCGTGGCAGGCATCAATGACTATGTAGAACGTATTGGCCACTATATGCCTTTCGACGTAGTGACCATTCCTGAATTGAAAAACACCAAGAACCTGACGGAGGAGCAACAAAAGCAAACGGAAGGCGAACTTATTCTGAAACAGCTGCAAGCCACCGACACCGTGGTGCTGTTAGACGAGCACGGCCATGAATATCGCAGCATTGAGTTTGCCCGCTGGTTAGAACAAAAGCAACAAACAGCTCGCCGCCTCGTTTTCATTATCGGTGGTCCCTATGGTTTTTCCCCTGCCGTCTACCAGCGTGCCAACGAGCAGCTAAGCCTTTCGAAAATGACTTTCAGCCACCAAATGATACGCCTCACCTTTACCGAGCAGGTCTATCGTGCCTGTACCATTATCAAAGGTGAGCCATATCATCATGAGTAGAACAGGCTGCCCACCTGATAGAAGACGGCAGAAACCACCCAAGCAATGACCGTTGTGTAGACAGCAGCGATGATGGCCCATCGCCAGGACCCTGTCTCGTTGCGAATGGCAGCGATGGTAGCTATGCAGGGGAAATAGAGTAGCACAAAGAGCAGATAGCAATAGGCCACCAATGGCGTGATAGCTTCAAAGCCTCCCAACACACCCATCGTGGAAGCCACAATCTCCTTGGCTCCAACTCCGGCAATGAGCGAAACGTCAAGTTGCCACGTGAAGCCTTGCAGCGAGAACAGCGGTGCTACAAGCTGACCCATGCGCCCTATGTAGCTTTGCTCCATGTCTGGTGCCACCCCTACAGGTCCGTAGTAGCCCAAAGCCCAGACAATGATGGAGGCCACGAGGATGATGCCGCCCATCTTTTTCAGATACTCCTTGCCTTTCTCCCATGTGTGACGCCCTATAGCCTTAGCCGTTGGCCAACGGTATGGCGGCAGTTCCATGACAAATGGCGTGTCCTCACCTTTCAAGACAAATGTCGAGAACACTTTCGAGACGATGACTGCCACCAGAATGCCTATGGCGTAGAGCGACAGCATGACCCACGAACGATACCGCATGGGGAAGAAGATGCCTGCAATCATGATATAGATAGGCAGGCGCGCCGAGCACGACATGAAGGGCAGTATAAGCATG
>ERZ842401.4145-NODE-4145-length-17177-cov-6.064303_pt1 | contig 17177 bp, 22 predicted proteins | sample MGYA00521270_ERZ842401 | MGnify/ENA primary metagenome ERZ842401 (study PRJEB31892, sample SAMEA3878208) | bioreactor metagenome | biome: Moose rumen | place: Sweden | collected 2011-10 | study: EMG produced TPA metagenomics assembly of the PRJEB12797 data set...
CTGCCACAAGAGTGTGGGTTACAACTGCCGTTAATATACCAATAATTGTGATTACTATCAAAACTTCCGCTAATGTGAAGCCTTTCTTTTTCATTCTGTTTTCATAAATCATATAAAACCTCCGATTTAAACCACAGTTTATATATTTATATTATAAATTATAGTCAAATTAAAGTCAAGATTATAAATTTAAACTATGGATGATAAATATCTTTTACAGATTTTCGGATTAAACCTTAAATTTCAGAGATTAAAGTATAAAATGTCGCAGGAAGAACTTGCAGAAACACTTAATTTCAGCTCAGTTTACGTATCTAATGTTGAAAGCGGGAAACATAACATTTCACTTGTTAATGCACTAAAATTCTGCAACTATTTCAATCTGAAAATTGAAGATTTACTCAATGATAAATAGGTAAGTAGCCTGATTTCAAATTTTTGTTGAGTATTTGTGCCCTTTATATTTTTTCAGACCAAAGAAATAAAAGATTTGGTTAAGTATTGATTTGTCATTTTTTATGGTATCATCAGCATCTTTTGAAATCATACTGATACATGACAAATATTCTTCGGGCCAGTCATGTTTACGTACAATATAGGATTCATTAAAATTTGGGTTTGAAGAAAATATCAAATTACCGTTATTTGAAGATTTAATAAAAATATCATAAGGTTTGTCACGAAGGGAATCTTCTCCACGCAAAATTGTCCATTTTAAATTCTTAACCTGTTCACCTGTCAATTTACCTTTGACTATGAAATTCCCTTGAAAACTTTGATTATTATTAACAGTACTTACCTTCATTTTTAACCTTTCAAAGATTGTTTCAAACTATGAATATCCGTTTTCAATCCATTCACGGACTCTGAGTTTTGCACCCAAATTTTTTGCGATTTTTTCACATAATTCTATATCGTGATGTTCACCCTTAAAACCGTCAACAATACTTGCAACAGTTTCAATTTTTGATTGAGCACAACATTTTATAAATTTTTTAACCTCTTCATACGCATCATCAAATTTTGGTTGAGAAAGTCTGTTATATTCATCTGAATTTTCTGCATTCAAACTTACCGAAATCGTATCAATTAAATCAACAAGTTCGGGAACTACATTTCTTTTATAAACATAATTTGCATGACCGTTTGTATTTATACGAATTTTTTTATCGGGATAATTATTTTTTACAAATTGAGCAACACTTTTCAAAATATCCAACTTTAGCATCGGTTCACCATAACCGCAAAATACAACATCTGTTGCTGAAGGATATTTTTTGACAAGTTCATTTAACTGATTAATTACATCATCGGCACTAAAATCCTCGCTATCAAGCCACATTTCCTGTCCGCAAACATCCGACTTATCGTTACGCAAACAAAAAATGCAATCATTTGTACATTTGTTGGTCAAATTAATATAAATTTTTCCGTCCAAAAAATATGCAAGCGTATTTGCCATAAATACCTCCGATAACCAAATTATCGCATATCAACATCTGTTTACAACCAAATGTAACAAAAGGTTATGCGATAAAACTCTTTAAAAAAACGTTTTTATGCTAAAATGCATTTAAGATGATTTATTTTTATTACGGCGATGAAGATTTTATTATAAGTGAAAAAATAAAGGGATTGAAGCAATCGCTTGGCGGAACTTTGAGTGAACCCAATTTCAAATCGCTTATCAATCCTGATTTTGCGGATTTGATTTCTGCAATCAGAGTTCAGGGAATGCTTTTTGGTAAAATTCTTACGGTTATTGAGATATATGATTATTTAAAATCAACACTTGATGATAAACAGATTAAACAGATAACAGAAGCTTTGGAAGCTAATACCGATAACGCTGACATTATTTTTACCGCAAAAATACCCAGAGATGGCGGCGAAAAAATTGATAAGCGTAAAAAACTGTTCAAATTGCTTTCAAAATATAATAGTGAAGAATGCTCGGCAATACCTGCTTACAAAACTGCCGAACTAACCAATTGGATTAAGAAATTTGCAAAGGGAAAGGGGCTTAAAATCCAGCAAAATGCGATTGATTGCCTAATTTCTCAGGTTGGAAATAATTTATGGTTACTAAATAATGAGCTTGAAAAGATAAAAGTTTACATCTATCCTGATGACACTGTTGAAGAGGCCGTTATCAAAGAGATTTGCGTAAATAACGAGGATTTTTTTGCATTTTCGGATTTTATAATTCAGGGACAAATTGATAGGGCGCTTTTGGAATACAAAAAGCTTTTGCTCACAAATTATCCTTTAATAATCCTTGCCGTTTTGCAAAAAAATGTAAGGCAGTGGATTTTATTAAAAGCAAAAAGTACGTCTATGTCAGAATTTGAGCTTTCAAAACTTCTTGGAATGCATGAATACAGAGTGAAGCTTATGGCTCAGAAATTAAAGAAAACCGAGTTAAAAAAACTTGTAAGATTAAAAGAAAATCTTACCGAAGCAGAATACCGCATAAAAGCAGGGCTTTCTCAAAACATTGAAGATGAGGTGAAATATGCCTTTATCAGATAAACATCAACTGTTAATAAAATATTTTAATAATGCGATTGAAAGTAACACAAAAAATATTGCACATTCCATTTTGTTTTACGGAAATGATATTCAAGAGCAGTATAATATTGCACTTGAAATGGCAAGGCTTATGAACTGTACGGGAGACAAATCCGACACTTGCCAATGTCTCAATTGCAGGTGGATAAGAGAAAATAAACATCCGGCAATTTTAACAATAACAAAAAACGATTACAAAGATTCATCCGACACTACAAAAACAGTCATTTCAGCAAGCCAGGTGGAGAATGTCAAAAACGCACTTATGATGACATCGGATTATCATAGAGTAATTATTTTTGCAGACAGAGACAAAGACGGCAATATTTCGGGACTAAACAGTAAAGTTTTTCCGGAAACTGCCGCAAATGCTCTTTTAAAAACTTTTGAAGAACCTCCCGACAATACAACTTTCTTCTTTTTAACCAAAAACAAAACCGATATAATTTCAACAATAGCTTCACGCTCACAATGCTTCTTTGTATCATCAAATTTAAGGGAAAACCGAGATTTTTCATTAATAAAAAACGCCGCAGAAAACTATTTTACACTTGAGCGTAATGAAGTGCTGGATTTAAACGATAATTTAACAGCTTTACTTGATGATAATGATATTATTGACATCTTAACAAGTTTCGAAAATTACGTATTTTCACTCATTAAAACAAATCTTGATAATCCGTTATTGAAAATGAAACTTATTGAAGATTTAAAAAAGATAGAAAATGCAAAGAAACAAGCATTTTTAGGCATTCAACCCCAAACAATCATTGAAACCCTATGCTTTAATTTGGTTTTAAATTAATTATTATCAGGGAATAATCTTTTAATAACAGGCGGAGCCAATATAACAGGGACGAATGTCACGAATAAAAGTACCGGTATTATCCCCTTTGCCTGCGCCAAAAATCCTATTCCCGTCATAAATAATGCAACAATTCCCCACGAAAATCCGTTTATAAACCCGCCGATTATACTTTTGTATTCGGGAATTACACTCTGTGCCAGTACCATCGTAATCGGCATCGCCATCATTGTCACAAAACCCGTTAACACAAATATTCCAAATGCCACCCGTCCGTACTCTTTATAAGTAAGTGCAAATATTATCATTAGCGGAAATGTTGCCATCAGCGAAATATAAAATACCCTTGCCGTTCCCAAATAATTCTCTATTCTTCGGCTTACAATTGAACCGATTCCTCCCGCAAACGTAAATGCAAACAGTGCAACACCAATATAAAATGGCGTTTTACCGATATTTTTCCATAAAAAAGGCATCAATATCGTACAAGTCGTTGTTATAAGTGTTTTTAATATAGAAATTGATATCAGCAGATTTAATCTGCGGTTTTTTAATATTGTTTTAAATGCAATTTTAAAGCTTTTATGCTCAATATCAATCAACTTATCCGAAATTTTAGGTACAAATTTAAACATTAAAAACGCCCAGCTTACACCAAAAATACACAATGCAGGCATAAACTCCAACCCCAAAAATTGTGTTACACCTGCAGATACTATCGGTCCCAATGAAAATCCCAACGTTCCAAGTCCGATAAAATATCCCATATTTTGCGCTGCTTCAATGTTTGCAAATCTTGCGGAAAACCCGAGAGCTTGCGGATGAAAAATGCTTGAACCCATACTTCCCGCTATAACCAGTGCTATTAAAAGTCCTAAACTATGACTTGACGGGGCAAATGATATAAAAATTGAAGTCATTAACAAACCCCAAAATATAAATGCCCTTCTTGTAATATTATCCGCAAAAAAACCAAATATAGGCTGAATTAACGATGAAAATATATGCGATAAGCTCAATACAATAGTTGCAATCGCCATTGATATCCCAAGCTTTACCGCAATAAAAGGCATTATAGGATTTAACATCCCCGTATAAACATCGTTTATAAAATGTGCCCCGTTTAACCAAATCTGAGGTAAATGTTTTTTCCTATCTGTTTCCATAACAATATTCTAATATAAAAATAATCTTATGTTATTAGCATTAGTAATTCGGGCATAATACTTAATGTAAAGTTTTATTAAAAAACAAAGCTAAAAGTTAAAGATTTAAATAAGATATTCCGTCTATAAAAATGTTAGTAGATGAGAATATAGTAGGAGGCATAAAATGCACGAGTATCAAGAATTTTTACCAAAAGACGAAAAATTAAACGCAATTAAATCGGAAGTATCACAACTTGAAAGATTTTTCAACAGATGTTTTGAAAAAATCTTTTCATCCACTGCAGCACTTGCAGAACGTGATTTCAACGTAATTTCCGGCTAAGATTTGAAAAGTAAAGAGGCGGGGCGGAAAATTTTCCGCCCCGCCTCTTTGTTCTTTTTTATTTAGAATTTCAAATTAAGTGCGTAAGGATTTTGATAATTGCCAAACCCTAAATTAAACCCTCCGCCAACTCCCAAGCCTGTTCCAAACCCTAATCCTGAATTAGTGCCTAAATTAGCCCCCGGAATAAACGGTTGGAATTGCGGAAACATTCCGCCAAACGGGTTATTCAAGCTTGAAAAATTAAACTGCGGCATATAAGGCATTTGAGTAGAACCGGTCAATTTTATTTGCGAAGTTGCTGAAGTTGAGCTTGAAGTTGTTGATGACTGAGTATCAGCCGAGCCTTCATTAACAGTTACGGTCTGACTTTGAGCACAAGCCGTTTGGTTTTCGGATTGGTTGTCAACAAATTGTTCATCCTGTTCCAAATCTTGCTCAGGAGTTTGCTGCGGAGCTTTTTTGTTTGGGATACAATCCATAACTTTATCTTGTAAGAAGCTTAAGCCTGCATCAACTGCAAGGTATGCGGCACCGCCTGCTATAGGTCCTCCGACAGCCGTAGCCGCAATGCTTGCAACGGATGCAATACATATTTTAGCCGCAGATAATCCGATATGCGCCATTCCTTTCCAAAAACCGCCTTCCTTAAAGGATTTTACTATTCCGGGAATTTCACACCCTATAGCAATAACAGTTCCCAAAATAGGAATGCCCTTCAAGCATTTCAAAGCACCTTTTCCAACTTTACCGAGCCATTTGCCGACAACTTTTAGCCCGCCTTTTTGGAAACATTTTTTTACAGCTTTACCGGCCATCTTAAATGGTTTCAAAAGTGTTGAACCTATTTTTTTAAGACTTTTACCAAAAGACGATTCAACCTTGGTTGCCTTAACATCTTCTTTAAATGCCTGCCAACCGGCTTGTCGTTTTGCTGTTGAAAATATGCTTCCTTTTACTGCTTTTCTTGCCTTTGCAATATTTTCCGAATTTTTCAATGGTGCTTTCAAAATATACTTAGCACCCTTAAGTAGTACTGTTCCAATCCCCATATTAAATTTTCCTTATATATCCCCTTACACATGTAAAAACATCCAACCTGCAAAAATTGATTTTTATAGGACAAATATTAAAAAATGTTACATTTTATTGTGTTTTGCACAAATGAGTTCTCTGTATTGTAACAGTCAGTTTGAGAAGCTTGAACAGAGAGTTTGAATATTTGTAAAAAAATGTAAAAAATCATTTACCCCCAGCAAAAAATGTTTTTACGGGTTTTAATACTGACACAAAGTTGAACAATGTATGAGAATCCGGAGGTAAAGTAAAGTGCGCGTACAAGCAATTCAGACAACAAACAGCTCGCCTGATTTCAGAGCAAGAATTAATCATAGAATATTAATGGGGCACATTAATCCTTACAATGAAATTGATTTAAATTTTTTAAATCGGGTAAATGACTCATTCGAATACGAAAAAAAATTTTATGATAAAAAATATCAACATTCAAGAGCATATTTTCATCTTGATATAATTGATAAATTTGAGGAAATGCTGAAAAAAATTCCTGATGACTCGGAATTTACGATTATGAATGAACCGTATTCCGACCAAAAAATTATACTAAAAAACGGTCAACCTGTTGCCGGACCGTTCCATTACTATTCAAGTAATGATGAAATGGATGTTTTTGCCCAATTTATATTTGAAGAATATCCGCACGAATTTGTTGATATTGCAATCAAAAATGATTATATGTCCCGAATGTATTTTGAAAAACCGAGTACGCATAAGCAATGGGAACGAATAGGAAAGTCTTATTTGGAAAAAATCAGTAATTGGTGGGATAAATATTATGAGGAACATTTGGATTTCTTCAAACCCCAGGTGTAGCTCGTAGTTTGTATCGTGCATTTTAATGAACGAAAAATTATACTTTTTGCATCCAAAATAAAAGTTAGCAGACTACTCAAAACTGTTTACAAATTGCTCAATTTGCTAAAGTTGAAATAAATAGATATCAATTATAAATAGACAGTTATAAATAGTATAAATAGACATAACAAATTGAAAAGTCCGACAATGAAATTGAAAAGTTTTAATTTTGTGAGTCGTTAAGTCGGAAAAATTTCAAAACTAACTGTCGGACATTTCAAATTGAAAAGTATAAAGAGACAGTTATAATTAGACAACTTTGACATAAAATGAGACATGTTTAATTTTGTGAGTCATTAAGTCGGAAATTGTTCAAAACTGTCTGATAATTTGTTCAATACTTACTGTCAAAATGTTCAATAATCTCTGATAACTTTTTATGTAAATTGTTAAGTTTTATTCTGGTAAGTTTATACCAGTTTTTTTGAATAACTTTTAATTTATTCCTTATTTTATGTCCTTTTAGGGTGGAATATTTATTCCTGACTTATTTTTAAGGGGTTTTATTTAATGCATATCTTACCATAAAATATTTATAAACAATATTTAAAGGAGAAAAATGCGTAATCCCGAGTGGATAGAGCTTGAAAAACTTGCAGTTATTTTAGAGTGCAAAGAAGAAACTCTGCGCAGAAATTGTGTTGCGAAAAAATATATTTGCAGGTTTAATCAATCCGGCAAATTCAAAAAATATGAGATTGATATAAATTCTCTTCCTGAAAAAGATTTACTAAAATATAAAAAGAAACTGTCTAAATTAAATAATACAGATGCTTGCAGTTCATCAGAATATTATACAAACGCTCCGGAGTGGTCTAAAAAACAGGCAGATAAATATTTAGAACTACTGTCTTTAACAAAAGGAATGAAGCGCAATGGTCTTGAAGTATTTGTTAAAAATTGGAATAAAGATTTTCCTGATAATACCACAAGTGTTCAATCAATATACAAAGCAAGAGCAAAGTATGAAGAATATGGTGTTGCAGGATTACTGTCGCACCGAGGTAAATACAGTAACAAAATACAAGTAAGCAGTGATTATTATGAATATTATAAAAGTTTATATTTGCGAGAAGGTGCTCCTTCTGTTAATTTTTGTTGGCAAGTAACTTTAGGTTATGCCAAATCGAAAGACAATATCAGTCCTGTTGAATTTCCTTCTGCAAGAACTTTTGACAGACTTTTAAAGTCTCGTGTATCAAAACAGGCAATATATTACGCAAGGTTTGGAAATTCTGCTTGGAATAAAAAATTTGCAACATTTATTCCGAGAGATTATTCAAACATTCTTGCAGGAAGTTGTTGGGTTTCGGATCACGCTCAAATAGATGTTGCAGTTAAACATAATGATACAACTTGCTTCCCTTGGGTAACGGTATTCCGAGATGTAAAAACCTCAAAATGGTTAGGTTGGTTTTTGCACGCAGAAGCTCCAAATTCCGACCATATTTTTCAAGCATTTTACTATGGCGCTGAAAAATTCGGATTACCTGATGATGTCTACATAGATAACGGTAAAGATTACAGATGCAGAGATTTTGCAGGCGGAAGAAAAATTCAGGTTAAACATAACACCCAAAAAGAAAATGCTCTGCTTGTAAATATGGGAATAAATGTTCATTATGCTCTCCCATATAATGCACAAACAAAACCTGTAGAAAGGGACTTCTTGAAAATTAAGTCGTTCCTTTCAAAGGGTTTTGTTGGTTACAGAGGCGGAAAGATTACAGAAAGACCTGAAAAGTTAAAGAATGAAATAAAATCCGGCAAGATAATGAATTTTGATGATTTTAAACCTTTATTTGATGATTTTATTGAAAACTATTTGAATAAAAAGCCTTCCAAAGGTAAGGTTTTGCAGGGTAAATGTCCTGATGAATTATGGTCAGAAGAATACAAAACCAAAAAGGTTATTAGCAAAGATGCTCTCAGGTTATTCTGTATGCGCACGTCAAAAACTATGACAATTGGCAGAAACGGAATTTATGATTCACAACTGCAATTAACTTATTGGGGAGAATGGATGATCTGCGAAAAAGGTCGTAAAGTATTTATTCGCAGAGATATAAAGGCATATCAGGAAGCTTGGGTGTTTGATGCATTAACCGAAGAATATCTTGGCAAGGCAAACGTATATCACTCTGTATCATTTCTTGCAAAAACAAATATTGAAAAAGAAGCATACAAAAATGCGATTGCACTTAAAAATAAAGAAAAGAAACTTATAAGGGCAATGATTTCAACTAAATATAATCCCACTAATGAAGAAATTGTTGCCAATTTGAAGAGTAGTTTGAATAAGGTCGAATTCAATAATACTCCGAAGATTTCACAATTAACCAATACCAAAATGGATAAAGTTATAAAACAAGAAAATACTGCAAAGGTATCTTCTAAATTTAAATACGTTGCTCCTGCACCAAAACCAAAGCGGATGTTGTATTTAACAGAAGCGCAAAAAAGAAGAGCGGAAGAAAGTTTAGCGAAACAAGCACTATAAATATGGATAAACCTTGGATTAAATATATAACAATGGAAAATCTGCCTAATGAAGATTTAAATATTGTTGCAGCTGTTATAGGATTAGATGCAACAATTGAGCTTATGTGCGAACTTCCGGGAATATTAATTTCTGTTCCTAAAAACGCAACATTACCTGCAAAGATTGCTTATATTAAAGATGTTTATGACGGGACAAAACAATCTCGCATAAAATTAGCAAAGCTCTGTGATTTATCTGAGAATTATATTTATAGGATTATAAGAAAATCCTTCAACAAATCCTAATTTTAACAATTTAATTGTATTATATATTGCATTAGACTTTTTAATTAATTACTTATTAATGTAAGACGACCTAAATTATAATTAGATATATCTAAAAGAACATCCTTTGATAAGCAGGCTTTTTGAGCAATTTCATCAAATGTATAATTATCATCTTCCTGATAACTTTGAATAATTTCTTTAAATAATGACGGGTATTCTTTCATTATTGGATTTGGTTCAGTTTTTCTGTATCCTAATTGACTCATATAACAATTAAGAGCTACATATCTATTTTGATTGATTACACCTAAATCTTTTGCTCTCCTGAATAAAGAAGCCATCGAAACCTTCCAATATGACTTTAAATAGTATGCCTTTTCATAATTGATATTTCTTAAGCCTGATTTTATAGATGGCTCCGGCATTAAAAATTCTGAAGCAAACGCATTAGCTGTATCCTCAGCTTCTTTGTACGGCAAATATTCATTTTTCATTATAGTATGTCCCAATTCATGGGCTAAAGTATAACGTAACCTGTCGCCCGATAAAGCAGCATTTACAACTATAACATGTAGATCGTTATCTGTATATGAATATCCATCAAACTTATCATCTTCAACTTTTATAAAATTTACTATAATACCGTTATCTTCTAATAAATTTGTTAAATTTTCTATAGGACCTTGTGGTACATTCCAATATAACCTTAACGTTCTTGCAATTTCATTAGGATTTTTATACTTATCCAAAGAGAAAAACGGTACATCAATATTCATGCTTCTTGTATCATCTGCTAAATTTTTGCAAGCATCAGCTATCACATTAATAGTACCTAAAATATATGCTTGTAACTTTTTAGAAAGTTTTTGTCTTTTTCTAAAAAGTGAAAGTTTTACATCTATGATACTGCCCTCAAGATAAAAATAATTAACAGGAAAATTCAATATTTCAGATATAGCCCGTAATAATTCTTCTGAAATTGATTTTCTTTCCCCTTTTTCTATCTTTGATAATTCGCCTTGAGATAATTTAATAGCGTACTTTTCAGCTAATATACTTCGTAGTTGATTTTGCGTAAACTTATTATATTCTCTTGCGATAATAAGCTTATTGAAATTAAATTCCTTTTTCATAAATAATCCTATGAATTACTGTTATTTTCTTCTTTTCTCTGTTGCAAGCGGTTTTTTGAATGTACTCTTCTTTTATGTGTATTAATATTAGCTTGATTTTTCTGTTGTTGCAAGTTTATAACAGGAGAGTATATACTTGTTATATCTGCGCTCCAGTGTACATTTTTACCGATTTGATGCGTAATATAAACATTCGGAATTTCTACATTTTTCAATGTATAACCAATTGTCAAAGGAGATTGGCAGGAAATAATATGTTGATTAAAATCACTTGTTTCAGGGAATAATGATTCCTGCTTAAAGTATTTCTCGGAGAAGCTCATTATGTTTGGTTCCATAACATCTTTGCATTTTCGTTTTTTCCGGTCGACCTTGTTAAAACTTATAGGCATGCCTGAAAATACTAATCTGAAGGTGCTGTAAAATGGTACGATTTCTGCAATCCCCTTTTCTATTAAGTACGAATGGGATAGCAAATCTTTAATTTTGACTAACATTATTACAGCATATGGCAATCCGCCATAATCTAAACCATCCATTGCAGGTATTTTTAGGAAATCATTATGAGCCTGTTTCACGATGCGTACAAGTTCACCATAATGCGGTGCAATTTTCTTGTTAATTAAATTTTCATCAAAATATATCATGGAAAAATCTCCTTTTCCTAAAGAATATCACAAGCAACTAAAAAAGTCAACTAAAAATATTCCATTTATTTATTCCTATTAAAATCCGGCTATATTGTAATTTATTTATTTAAATCTTACCAAATTTGATATTTTTTACAAATATTTACATACAAATATCTAAATGAATTTTTATTTTTGTTTCCATATTTAAATTTTCGTTATTGCTTTATTATATAGCAAATACAATTCTATTCTTAACCTTTCTTCACTACATTGTGCTAATGACATGTTTAGCATATAATAACTTCTATGGAGAAGGTAAACGATTTGTCGCCCATAGTTAAGTGGGCTGGAGGTAAAGAACAAGAACTAAAGTATATTCTTCCGAATGTACCGGATAATTTTGTTCGCTTCATTGAGCCCTTTGTAGGTGGAGGGGCAGTTTATTTCTCCATGGGGAATAAAAATAAGCTCATAAACGACAAATCCGTTGAATTAACGACTTTATACAATAATATTAAGTATAAAAATAAAGATTTTATAAGTCGTTTGCAGTCTCTTCAAGATGCTTGGGTTGGGTTAGAAAGCATCTTGGATAATAATATTGATGTTTTTAACACAGCTTATTCAAAATATAAAGCCAATGAAGTTTCAAAAGAGGATTTAATTAAAAATATTGAATTGTTTGTAAACAATAATAAAATGGCTTTTAAACAACTATTAAACGCTGAATTATTGAAACATTATGACATTTTTGAGAAAGAACTATTGCGTAATATTAGTGCAAAATTAGTCAGAATGAAAGATTTGGAAGAAAAAAAAGGAAATCTTCCGGAAAAAGATATTTACGATAATTTCGAATGTGCTTTAAAAGGCTCTTTTTACATGTTTATAAGAGCTTTATATAATCATTATGACAATAGCGAATATTTTTATTTTATTCGTGAATACTGCTATTCTTCTATGTTTAGATACAATTCCAACGGAGAATTTAATGTTCCTTATGGTGGAATTTCTTATAACAGAAAGAATTTTCAAAGAAAAATAGATTATATAAAGTCCAAAGAACTCCAATCCCATTTTGTAAATACAGATATATACAATCTCGATTTTGAAGAATTTTTAGACAAAATTCATCTCTCTAAAAATGATTTTATATTTTTAGACCCGCCATATGATACTGATTTCAGTAGTTATGTTAATAATACTTTTGATAAACAAGATCAAGAACGCTTGGCAAATTATTTAATTAATAAATGTCCGGCAAGATTTATGCTTGTAATCAAAAATACAGATTTTATTTCTGAGTTGTATAGCGATAAAGGATTATATATTACAAGTTTTGATAAAACTTATATGGTTAGTTTTAAAGGTCGCAATAATAGAGATTGCGAGCACTTATTAATTACAAATTATCCAATTGGTGAAGATGTTAAGAAAACAAGCAATGTTGCAGTTCTTAAACCAAATAAGAAAAAGCAACTACAATATGCATAGGGGATGTCATGAGAGAGGCTATTTTAAACATTGTAAAAGATGAATTTTCTGCACTTGTAAATAGAATACAAGGCGATTTCATGAACAATTATTGTGCAAAACAAAACAATTTTCTGTTAAATGAACTTGATCCACTAATGACTGGGCATATGGTATTTGTTAGTAGCTTTGAGTCTAAAAGTGGAAATTCACTTCAAAGAATTGCTCGTAATATCGTAAAACTTCGTTATGGTGAAGAAAAAGTCCCTCAAATTATTAATCCACACAATATTTCCCACGATATTGTAATTGATAACGAGCACGAACAAATTGTAGTCACAAATGTTGATATTGATAATGCCCAAACTAAAGCTTATGTTAATTCTTTTATGAATGAAAGATTAGCAACCGGCAGAGGCAAAAATAGGATTGAATCAACTGTTACTCATGAAAGTATCAAAGAGTTATTAAATCATGTTGTAATTGATAGTAATATTCACCAAAAACCTGTTGATTTAGCATTCTATGATGATACTGACACATTGAATATTATGGAAATAAAAGCCGGCGGAGATTTAGATAATTCAAATGCACCTGCCAATGCACAGAAGTTACTACTTATTTATATGGCACTAAATATGCAAAATGTAAAACCATATTTTGCAACTTATTATCATAAAGATGGTGAAAATCACACTTGGACAGGTGCGATAAAGAAATTTATCAATTATCCCGGAATGTTTTTAATTGGCTCTGCGTTTTGGAATAAAGTATTGCCTCCGGAAATTGATTTTATTGAATTTACAAAGATATATAATGAAGCAATGAAACAGATAAATCTGAATGAACGATTAAGAGATATGATTAACAGTTGCTCATAGCATATTCTTTCATCTTGCGTTCATGTGCCTGAAATCTTTTATTTGTGGCATCGAAATATTCTTTTTCTAATTCAATGCCAATAAAATTTCGTTTTAAATTATATGCCGCAATTCCGGTTGAACCAACACCCATAAATGGATCGAGAATAGTATCACCTTCGTTAGAGGCAATTTTAATAATATGTTCTAATAATTTTACGGGTTTCTGTGCAGGATGTTTTGGATTAGAAAGTCTTTCCGGTTGCATACAAATTGGTGTTTGAATAAAATTATGCATCTCTTTTTGATTACTAAAATTCCATTGATGCCCTTTATTCCACATACAAACTATAAGCTCACAGCTATTAAGAAAACCATTTTTATAGATTTTGGGAGCAGGATTAGTTTTATGCCAAACCATAAATTGAAAAGTATCAAATTCAGGATCAAACGCTTCGTGCCATTTGCCAATTTGGTTATATGTCGTAAAAACAAAAATATTTCCTTTTGGCTTAATTATTCTTTTAAAATTAGCTAATAAGTCTCTTGGTTCAATTTCAGGTTTATCCCAATCTGCTAAATCATTGTTAAGTGCAGAACGACCGGGTAAATCAATATTCCCTGTAGAATATTTTGCAATATTATATGGTGGATCTGTTAATATTAAATCTACTGATTTGTCAGGAATTTCATCTAAAAGTTTAAAACAGTCACCATATCTTAAATCGTAAGCCATTCGTATCTCCTTTCTTTTATCATACATTAAAATTTTTGCTTTGTCCTTTTATTTATATTTGGGCAATATACCAATCAGAACAGGCATGGTGATTGAAGTTCCATTGCAAGTCAAAATAAAAATCAGATTCATCAATGTTTTTGATTTTGAAATATGGTTTTGCCAGTTCTGTTTGTTTATAACTTTCAAATGCAGCTTTAATCTCTTTTGCAAAGCGAGTTTTAAATTCAGGTAAGGTAATATTCAAAGTTTCTCGGGTTCTTTTATTTTTCAAAATCATCTTCAAACCCTCTTATATTATCTAGTTCTATGTTGTAGCGTTTTCCTGTTTTATCAACGCAGGTTGCAAAATCTACCGTTTTATCGGCAAATTTGTTTTGCCAAATGCAAATCAGCAAACCGATTTCTTGCGTTTTTAAATTCAAAATCTTTGTCCCGTATAATTGATAATCTTTTTCAACCATATTGTGCTCCTTTCGGTCATTAACATTAATCTATTACAATAAATAGGAAATCAACCGAATGTGTTGCTATGTAAACATTTGAATGCTTTTTGTCATCTTTGGAGCTAATGTGTTTCCTGATATAAGGAGGATTTATGAAAGAAGTCAGCGGATATAATATTAGCGAACAGGAATTTAAGAAAATAAGCAAGTGGGCAGAGGATGTGTATAATATTGCCGTAGTTATCGATTATTTTGTCGGTAATCAACCGGAGATAGAAGAATGCTATAACCTTGCTCCGGTTGTTAAAAATTTACGAAATAACGCAGATTTATTAAATGCATTTTTTATTGATGCAGAAGAAAATAAAAATTAGATTTTCAAACTTCCTTTAAAGGTTGTTCAAAAAGTGTTCAACAGGCTCGCTATTAAATTTAAAATCGAATTTAGATAGTTTGTGCATTATAAAAATAAAACCCCGAAAAACGGGGTTTAAACAATTATAAAATTAAATGTAGTCGCTTTGTCTTATTCTCGTCACATAATATTCCGGAACATCATATTTTTTTAGAACTCTTGCTGTATGAGATCTAACAATATCATAATAATCATTATAAAATAATACTTTATCTCCAAAAGTTGGTAAGCATTTTATTTTCTCAGGGGTGAAAAATACTCTATGATAGCCATCTCCATCCCTCATATCCTCAAGGACTATAAAATCATTGATTAATTCTGCTAATTTTGGGGCAATTTTCATATATTCGTTAGCTACTTTAGTAAGAACCATTTGAATATATTCCTGATAAGCAATATTAGCGTTTTGTCTTGCATTAATTACTTGGTTATGGATTTCTTTAATTTTAACTTCGACTCCGGCAATTGTATCTTTATTTATTTCAATTTCGTCATCTATATCTTTCAATCTTTGATTTAATTCGGATATATCTTCATTTTCAGCAAGCATAGTCGGTCTTTTAGCTTTTAATTCTTCCCTTTCTTCTTCCAAATTTATAATGTTTATTTTTGAATCTTCAATACGCTTGCTATAGTTTGATTTTTTATCTTTCATATCTTTGTACTCTTGTCTTTTTTGATTGAAAATTTCTTTCTTTTCTTCAATTTTATTTGCCATAAATTTTCTCCTTATTTAAAGTTGGTGTAACTAATTCCAAGTTCATATCTGATAAATATCTCAAATTCTCTGTTATACCGTTCACCATTGATTAATCGTGTAACATAGGATTCTGATATATTTAATTTTTGAGCCATTTTCTTTTGAGATATTCTTTTATAATGCATTGCAGCACGAATATTATTTTCTCGCTTTTTTAGAAACATAAAAAATTCCTTTTGTTTTTCATTTCAATAGTTGTATAATCCTTTAATAATCTTCTTCTAAAGGTAATTCTATGAGGAAACTTATCTAACGGAATATGTAGTTCTTTTGCAGTTAATTGTCTACAATCCTCAATGCTTAGTTTCTTTGGCGAAAAATAATATTTTTTAAATATTGCATAATATTTTTCCATATCCGGATAATATAATTTTCTGGGTTTACCGAATTTTGCAACAAGTGCTTCCGGACCATATTTCACATAAAGATTCCTTTTACGAATAATATTTGCGTAACTCGTTTTATCATCAGGATTTTGCTTATTATATTCTTTGATAAATTCAACCAACTGCTTCCCATATAAACCTCTTGTAAGTTTTAGTAATCCGAAGAATTTTGTATATTTTTTGCGATTATATTCAGGAATGTTGCCTAATTCTTCCAATGATAAACTTTTCATTTTCCCGTAATCGTTTTCTGAAAATTTTACATAGTCATCATCCCTGACAAATGTGACAGCTTCTCCTTTTACTGTCGGAGCAGTTGGTGGTGGCACATAATCAAACTCACAATAAATATAGCCTTGTGCAGTTTTCTTTAAAATATTTTCATCTACTAATTTGTCTAACTTCTCTTGCAGTTCTTCTTTTGGCAATTCAGCTAAAGAGAAGATGTCATTAAAAGAAAATGCTTTTAGTTTTCTTGCTAAAAATTTAACTTTTTTCATTTAATCTCCTTCCTTAAAAATTTTAGTAACAATATTTAAATTAATTTCAGTTAAATCGTTGGCATGAGCGATAATTTCTGCTCTATCAATAATATTAACGATTTGCCTGAATCCGACCTTCATTTTGTATAAAAAATCTATCGCTTCTGTCGAGAAATTAACCTCAGATAATTCTTTTATAAATAAATCAATTTCTTCCAATTTAAACGGTTTAAATCGCACAAACGACAGATCGGAAGAGCACACGTCTGAACTCCAGTCACGG
>ERZ842401.4146-NODE-4146-length-17172-cov-5.837530_pt1 | contig 17172 bp, 8 predicted proteins | sample MGYA00521270_ERZ842401 | MGnify/ENA primary metagenome ERZ842401 (study PRJEB31892, sample SAMEA3878208) | bioreactor metagenome | biome: Moose rumen | place: Sweden | collected 2011-10 | study: EMG produced TPA metagenomics assembly of the PRJEB12797 data set...
CCCTTTTGGGAATCCCCGTGTTTAAAGGGGATTCCAAAAGGTGGGAAACTTTAGTCAGTTATTATCGTTTGCGGTGTAAAGATACAAAAAAATGCACTAAAACAGTGCAAAAATCCGAGAAAAAAATGCACTCTGGTGGTGCAATTTTGCAATTTATCAAACCTGTTTCCATGTTTTTCGGAAAAAGTTTTGTGCAACCAGAAAATGATTTTTTTATGCGCAATGACTTGCTAAATCCGCTGAGTCCACTTTCGCGCGTACCTTCGTCATAGTATATTAACGAAGATTAAGTTCCTATCGGCAATAGGAATTTAATTTCCATCTTGCAAAGGTATGGATTTTTTAAATCTACAACAACATTTAATAGGGGAAAACGCGCACAAATTAACATATTTTAATCATTCGGGGGGGTAAAATGGTGTTTTAACCCTTTAAAATGGCGGCAACCACGATGCTGTTGGCCTTGCTGAGATGGCTGATGTCGATGTCCTTGATGTAAGCATAGGTAATCTTGGCGTTGGAATGCCCCAGCGCCTGTGCGATGTCGTTGACGGATACGCTGTTTTTGTACGCAATGCTAGCCCAACTATGGCGGGCCATGTATGAGGTAAGGTGCACATCGTCTCCTATCCGCCGTGCTACCTTTCCAAGTGCATAGCTGTATCTCTGGTAGAAGCGTCTGTACTCTTTCATGCTTTCAACGCTGTCGGTCTTCGTGAGGACAGGGAAGAGGAAGGGTGATGAGTCATCGGCATAGCGGTCAATGACGTACTGCATCTCAGGGCAGACCTCAATCTCCACCTTGCGGTGAGTCTTCCTGCGGTAGTAGGTGACATGCCCGTTATGGCACTGGGATTTCCTGATGTTCAGCAGGTCGATCAGCGGTATGCCCATGCCATAGAAACTGGCCATGAACAGGTCGCGTGCAAGCATGACATCCGTATTCCCAGACAGATCCATTCCCGCTATCTGCCGCAAGGTGTCCTCGCCCAGTGCCCGTTTCTCCGTCTGGCAGTTGGACGTCCTCACATCGCCGAACAGGTTGCCGGCAGGCCCTGCTATCCTGTTCAGCATGGCCCGCAGGCAACGCATGTTCTGTGCAGAATAGGAGACTTTCATTCCATGCTCAAGATGCCATGTCTCAAACGACTTCATCATGTCGGGCGTCAGGTCCGTGAAGGCCAGCTTTAGACTGCAGCCCCTTTCTGTCATAAATCGTTCCAGACAGTTGACCGCCGTCCTGTTGTTCTTGACGGTGCTCGCGTTAGCATGGCTGTCCACCTCCCTCCTGATTTCGTTACGAAGCTGTGCGAGGACCTGCTGCTGCCGTGTCGTTTTCCGGTTCCCACTGATAAAGTTCCCAAGACAGGCTACTACCACTGACCGGGTAAATCTCTGCATAATGTAAGTTTTCATAGTTGTTATCTTTTTGTAGTTAGTATTCAAGCAAAGATACAAAATTATGCAGACATACTGTCTCCTATTGCCGATAGGAGCTGAAAAAACAGCGTGCGACACCCGATAGCACCCTAAAACGAAAAGAATGTAACTGATGAAACTGTTCATTAGAGGAAATGTGCTGGTAGTGCTCATGCTACTTGCCATGATGCCGACCGTTGATGCCAGGGCCTTGTCAATCCAGTCCGACACCCTTAACATCTGTTTCCGTCTCGACAGCATCCAGGTCGATATGAACTTTGGCAACAATGCCCGGGAATGGCAGTCGTTCCAGGAGAACTACCGGCGCTATTTCGCCACGACCGATTCCCTACCCCTCCGCATAGACATTTACAGCGGTGCCTCGCCGGAAGGGCCTGCCGCCCACAATCGCTGGCTGGGCGAGAACCGAGGCATTGCCGTGCGTCGTCTGATACGCCAGTTGATGCACGGGCGCGACACCCGTTATGTCATCCATAATGAGGGGGCTCGCTGGGACGGTCTCTATGAGGCAGTGGCCAACAGTTCCGAGCCTTGGCGCGACGAGGTGCTGCGCATCATCGACCAGCCCGCCTCTGCCGACGAGACCAGCCGTGACCACCGTGAACAGAAACTTCGTGCCCTGCACGGAGGCACAGTGTGGCCGGTGCTGCTCGAACGATACATGGCCCCGTTGCGCAGCGGTTCTTCGGCCATCCTGTCGTTCCTCAATCCGCGCGACACCGTCTACGTCCGCGACACCGTGGTGATGGCCATGACCATGACCATCTGTCCCGATAATCAGCAGAAGGTGAAGAAGGAGCGCGGCCCCGTGGTGCGCCAGCCGGTGTGGATCCTGCGCACGAACATCCCCCTTCTGGCCACTGCCACCCCTAACGTTCAGGCGGAGTTGTCGCTGGGCCATAAGGACCGGTGGAGCCTGAACATCGAAGGAGCTTTCTCGTGGTGGACCTTCGCTTACAATGCCTATGCCAATGAGATGATATACGGTTCCTTGGAGTTGCGCCGATGGCTGGGCAGCCGCGAGCGTCACCATACCCTTGACGGCTGGCATGTCGGCCTGGGCGTGGGAGGCGGCTATGGCGACGTGGAGTGGCGCTCCAAGGGCTACCAGGCCGAGGTCTATTCCGGCTTTGTCAACATCGGCTGGCAGCACCGCTTCGGAAGCCGCCGCCAGTGGGCTTTCGATGCAGGCGTCGGCCTGGGCTTTGCCTACGTCCCCTGGCGACGCTACGACGGCTCCACGCTCTTCCCCGTCGGCAAGGAGGAAGAGCACGACAACCACCTGATGTGGCAGGAGACGGGCCGCACCAACTGGCTTGGAGCCACCCATCTCAACATCTCCGTCGGCTACGTGTTCAACCAGCCCCATGCCGCCGACCGCCGTAGGAATGCCGACCAGCGCGAGGCAGACCGCCAGGATTACCTGCAGTTCAAGAAACGGATGAAAGCCGAAGAAAAACAGAAGAGAATCAATGAGAAGAGACGCCGCTGAACATATCGTAATCATCGCCCTGTTGCTGTTGCTGGTGACGGGCTGCAGCCGCCGTGAGATGTATGTCTATGGCGACGAGTTCCGCTCTGTCGTCCTCGATGTCGACTGGCGACAGTATGCCGACCGCGACCCCGACGGCATGACCGTCTGGTTCTATCCCCTCGACCGCTCCGGCCATGCCCCCTACCGCACCACCACCGCCAATGTCCGCCATGCCGAACTCTATCTCCCTGGCGGCCGTTACGACGGTTTCATCGTCGACTACTCTCCCGAGGAGTATTCCCGCCAGACGTTCCTGGGTCTTGACACCCTTTCCGCCGCCCGTGTCGAGGCGGCCCCCATGTCGTATCAGCCCGATTCAACCCTGGTCGAGGGCGAGGGCGTACCCCGTGGCCTGAGCGACGAGGTCGGTCTCGCGCTCTTTGGCGACGATGCCTGGACGTCCCTCCATACTATGCGTCCTCCTCTCCAGCAGTCGGGCCTCTATACCGTGGCCTGCCAGCCCGAGCGGATGGCTCTCGACACGCTGACGGGAAAGAGTGTCGACACCGGCATCTACGGCGACTACATACCCTGGCGGCAGCGCGACACCTACCAGGAATCCATCACGCTGACCCAGCTCTATGCCGAGCCTCACAGCATCATCTGGACTTTCCGTGTGCGTATATATATCAAGAAAGGTGTCGCCTACCTGTGGCAGCCGCATGCCTCGATAGCGGGTCTCAGCGACGGCCACTACTTAGCGCTTGACGAGAACACCGACAGCCCCTGCCTGATAGCCATCGACAACTGGGAAGTCCGCCGCAACGCCGACGACTCCGGCTATATCTCAGCCACCTTCAGCACCTTCGGCCTGCGTCCGTCCGACCTCGTGCGCGAGTCGCTCAGGCTGAACCTCTCCCTCGTGTTGCGCGACCATGCCACTGTGTTCCATTACCATTTCGACGTCGGCGACCAGGTGTTCACCATTGATGACCAGCTGCAGCTCCTCCTCGACATTGACACCGACATCGAGCTGCCCTTCGTCGATGCCTACAACGGGACGGGATTCGGGGCCGACGTCACCCCGTGGGACGACCTGCCGCCCGTCGACGTGCACTTCTGACGATAACGATAACGATAACGATAACGAAAACGATAACGATAACGATAACGAAAACGATAACGATAACGAAAATCAGTGATCATTCCTTTAATATTAGCTAAAAGACAAATTGCTTATGAAAAAGTTCTTTTTATTCGCAGCCACAGTAGCGCTCCTCGCAGCCTGCTCCAGCAACGACAGCCTGAGTGACGCAACTGTTGAGAGCCAGGAACCCCTTGCTGCCGGCGAGGTTGGATTCAGCGCCTACACCCAGCGTGCCACCACCACTCGCGCCGGACAGGCCGACGTGATGACGCTCACCAAGCTACGGAATTCAGAGGCCAACGGTGGCGGCTTCGGTGTGTTCGGCTACTACACCAACAACAACGAGTACGAGCAGTCGCGCACCCCCGACTACATGTACAACCAGGGTGTGTTCTGGAACGGCACCTACTGGAAGTACGAGCCCGTGAAGTACTGGCCCAACGAGTACGGCAACAGTGCCAATTCCGACGACAACGACAAGGTGTCGTTCTTCGCCTATGCGCCTTACGTGGAGGTTAATCCTGCCACGGGCAAGATCCAGGGTTCGTCAGATGATGCCAAGTGGGGCATCACGGGCATGAGCCGCAACTCCGTGTCGGGCGACCCGTTGGTGAAGTACATCGCCAATTTCGAGGCCGGCAAGAATGTCGACCTGCTGTGGGGCGTCTGCGACGACCCGCAGTGGACTATCGTGCAGGGAGGTACCGTCCAGAACATCAACGAGGGAGTACAGGGCCTGCCCTGGCTCAACGTGGAGCGTCCGCGCATTGCCAACACCCAGTCGGCTACCACCGACAACCAGCGCCTGAAGTTCACCTTCAAGCATGCGCTGGCCCAGCTCTCTGTCAATGTCGATGCCTTCGTCGACGGCTACAATGCCACTAACGACTTGGCACCTAACACCAAGATCTACGTGCGCCAGATCTCGTTCACCGGCTTTGCCCTCAAGGGTGCGCTCAACCTGAACAACACCGACCCCAACACCGCCCTGTGGATGGACTACAACGGCACGGGCGAGATAGAGTCGGGCGTGGCCGTCACCATCTATGACGGTCGCAAGGACGGCAAGGAGGGCACCAACGGTGCCGATGCCACCAACGAGAAGCAGCGTGGCCTGAACCCCGACATCATCTCAAACTACGACGAGAGCCTCAATCAGGGCAACACCACGCCGGGTGTGACCAATGTGGCCCAGAGCCTCTTCGAGACCAGCAGTCCCGTGATGGTCATCCCCACGGGTGAGGACATGGAGGTGCAGATTGTCTACGACGTGGAGACGGCGGATGTCAACCTCTCCACCAACCTGAGCGATGGCAAGACCAAGGGCTCGAGCATCGAGAACCGCATCTCGAAGACCGTCTCGTTCGGTGCCAACGGCATGCAGAACGGCAAGCACTACACCCTTAGCCTGCACCTCGGCATGAACTCTGTGAAGTTCGATGCCACCGTGAGCGACTGGCAGGAGGCCGGCGAGAAGCCAGAGATCGACCTGCCGCTGAACATGCCGTCGTTCCAGGCTACCAATTCACCCTCTACGACCAACGACGTCAAGCTCTCTGCCGAGGACCAGCCTTACGTGTTTGCCGTCTACGGCCTGACTCCCGGTGAGAGCGTCACGGCTTCGCTTCAGAGTGTGACAGCAGGTGTGTTGAACCAAACAGGTTTATCTTTCTCTGTCAACAGCAAGAGCGATTTCACTGGTTCCTCGGGTGTGGCTGATGCCTCAGGCGTAGCCTATGTGAAATTCAATAGTAATATCGCCGCCAACACCACTGTCAACAACATCGCCAAGAACGGCTATCTTCAGGTCAAGGGCTCAACCAGCAACAAGGAGGTGCAGGTCACCTTCGCCCAGGCTGCCGGCAAGCTCGGACTGGGTGTGACCAGTGTCGATGCTTCAAGTAGCGGTGAAATCATACTCAGCGCAACAGCTACATCACCATGGGCTTCCGTGACCACTCCTTCCACCGACATCCAAGTCAAGAAGAACGGTCTGCCATTGACGTATGCTGCGACACCCTCTTTAGCCACTGAATTTGCCTGGGATGCTGCTAATGGCAAGATTACCATCAGTACAGGTGTCGCTTCTGCCATTGGCGATGTCTACGAGATCACCGTCAAGGCTGGCGACGCTCCTGCCGAGACATACGTGGCCAGCGTGGGAGGTGTTTATTTCCCGACCAGCAGTGTAACTATTGCCACAGGATACACGGGCGACTTGCAGACCCCCGTCTTCGTAGGCGCATCCAGTGCTACGCCGTCTCATGCCTATAGCATCACGAATAACGGTACGAGTACTGGTATCGATGCCTCGACCAGTGCCGTGACGACAGCACCCACCGCAACTGGCACGGAGACAGTAACCGTTACCACGACGGTTCCCGACGGTGACGGCTGGTATTATCCTGCAGCACTGAAGTCAGCAAACTACACGCTCACCGTGAACTAATCAGTCATCACCTTAATCAAGGACCGTTGGCGGAGGGCCTGGAAGGGCTCCCGCCGACCTTCCTTCCCTCTAACCTACATTATTCATGGATATTACTTCTATTATCATCTATTTCTTTTTGCCTGCGGCACTACACAAATATACACAAATGGCTCAAAAATATTTATGAAAAATTTATGTGCATTTATGATTATTTATGTAGCGTCGCAGACATAAAAAGAATTATCATGAATAATTCAGGCTAAAATGAACTAACGGAAATGAACAGAAACTGGAAACTGCTATCAGGCGCCTGTCTGCTGCACCTGCTGCTGCTGACCGCCTGCACCAATGACGAGCGTCCGGCGGGCCCAGACGCCCGGCAGGGCAGTGCCGTCGCTTTCTCGGTGAGCGACGATACCGTCCGTGCCACGACGCGCACGGCTCAGGGTACGACCGATATCAGTGTGCTACAGACGGAGGGCTTTGGTGTGTTTGCCTGCTATACAGGACTTTACCGCTATGTCAGCAGCACCACGACAAGCAACCTGATGTGGAACCAGCAGGTGACCTACGACAACACGCTGGACCGGTGGACCTACTCACCACTGGCCTACTGGCCCTCCACGGAGTCGGGAGGCGACGATACCTACGCCACCTTCTTCGCCTATGCCCCCTACAGCGACGGCACGTCAGATGCGGCATCGGCCTGCATCGTCGACTTCTCGCTGCCTGGCGAGACGGGCGACCCGTGGCTCACCTACCAGCTCGGTGGCACGATGTATGCCGACGGAGCCGACGGGTGGAAGGCCCGCCAGGTGGACCTGCTCTACGACATCCAGCGCGACCAGCAGCGGCCCTATCTGCCGTCGGCCTCGCGGGTGACGTTCCTGTTCCGTCATGCCCTGGCATGTGTGGGCGACCGCATCACCGTGACGTGCAGCGACGCCCTGCAGGCCTACCTGAAGAGCCTCTACAGCGGCAGCGACGTGACCTTCACGCTCAACACGCTGTGTCTCGCCTATACACTGACGCAGAAAGGCCGCCTGGTGCTCAACGGCAGCGCCACCCCCAACTGGAAGGCCGTCGACTCCGGCGACGCCACCGTCACCCGGCTGCTGGTGTTCAACCCCGACCAGGTGATAGCCACCGTCACGTCGGCCACGGACTGCACGCTGACCGACTATGCCGTCACCGACCAGGGCATCTTCTACATCCCCCTGGAGCTGGACGGACATCAGCAGAGCGTCACCACCACCGTCGACTACACGTTCTCCACGGGCGACAGCGGCCAGCTGCAGACCACCCTCTCGCTGAGCAGTATCCGCCAGGCCGGCGAGGAGCGCGACCTGCGGCTTGTGCTCTCGCTGCCCTGACGATCCAGACAATAACGAAAACAAATCATATTATAAAAACATAAAGATTATGAAAACAAAGAACCTATTATTCTGTACACTGCTGGCAGCGATGCTCGCCGGCTGTGCCGATAGTGACGACCAGACAAAGTCGGAGCCGAACGCCAAGACAATCCCCGGAGCCGTAGGCTTCGACGCCTACCAGCAGCGCAGCACCACACGCTCGGGCTGGGCCGGCGTGCTCGACATCGGCCAACTGAAGGCGACGAAGGCCGACGGCGGCGGCTTCGGCGTGTTCGCCTACTACACCGACCTGAAGAAGTACGACCGCACGTACGTGCCTAACTTCATGTACAACCAGGGCGTGTTCTTCAACGGCGAGAACGGCACGTCGGGCACCGGCGTGTTCGAGTACTCGCCCATCATGTACTGGCCCAACGAGTACGGCTTCGACGCGTCGAGCGACGACGAGGACCACCTATCGTTCTTCGCCTACGCCCCCTACGTGCAGCACACGTCGGCCGCAGCCGGCAGCGTGGCCGACGCCACCTACGGCATCGTGGGCTTCTCGCGCAACAACGCCACCGGCGACCCGCTGGTGAAGTACGTCGCGTCGTTCGACCTGGCCAAGTCGGTCGACCTGTGCTGGGGCGTCGTGCCCAGCGACATGACCACGTGGGCCCGCATCCAGGGCGGCTCTACGCAGACGTTCACCGAGGGCCTGCCGTGGGTCGACGTCTACCGTCCGCTGGAGACGGCCTCGCAGACCGCCGCCACGTCGTCGCGCGTAAAATTCAAGTTCAACCACGCGCTGGCGCAGCTGAACGTGCAGATAGACACCGACGCCGACGTGACCACCCATCAGGACGGCACCGACCCCGACGCGCTGGACCCCGCCACGAAGGTCTACGTGCGCAGCATCTCCTTCACGGGCTTGGCCCTGCAGGGCGCGCTCAACCTGAACAATGTGAATCCCAACGAGGCGCTGTGGCTCGACTGGTGCGGCTGCACCGACCTGTCGTACGGTGAGGCTGTCACCGTCCACGACGGCCGCCGCGACGGCCGTGAGGGTGCCCCGGGTGCCGAGGCTTCCAACGAGACGCCGCAGGGCCTGAACCCCGACATCATCCAGAACTCCACCAGCACGCCCGGCGTGCTGCCCACCTACCAGAACCTGTTCGCCCCGACGCTGCCCATCGCCGATCCGGATCATCCTACGGATGACGAACTGGCCGCCCGCCTACAGGAAGCCGTGTGCGTCATCCCCACGGGCGAGACCATGACGGTCACCATCGTCTACGACATCGAGACGGAGAATCCCAGCCTGGCGAGCTACCTCTCTGACGGCGTGACCCACGGCGTGAGCATCGAGAACAAGGTGACGAAGACCGTCACCTTCGACGATGTCTATGGTGAAGGCCTGGAGAACAACAAGCACTATACGCTGAGGCTGCACTTGGGCATGAACAGCGTGAAGTTCGAGGCCGAGGTGTCCGACTGGGTCGAAAGCACCAACGGCGGCGATGCCTGGCTGCCCTCCAACACGCGCCCCATCGTGCTGAACCGCAGCGTGATGTATATCGCTGAACCGACTACCCTGACAGCCACCACCGACCCGATAGGGCAGGCCGTCACATGGGACAACACCGACGGCGACATTGCCACGTTCTCGGCTACGACACCTTATCCTGCCCCTCGCCGTGCTCCGCAGCACATTGATGGCTCGTACGCCTATAACACCGTCACCATGACTCCTGTCGCCGTCGGACAGACCACCGTTACGGCCTCGCTGGCCAACGGCGACAAGGCCATCTGCGAGGTGCACGTGGTTCCCGTGACGCTGACAGGCAGTGACGTGACAACCCCGGCGAGCAGTGTGACCACCCCGGCGAAGGATATCAGCATGTCGGTGAACATGTGCGATGATGTCACGCTGACGGCGCAGTGGATGAATACCTCAGGCTCGGCCACCGTCTCATGGAACATCTCGCCCTCGGGCGGCATTACCATTACCGACAACGACGACGGCACCTGCTCGTTCAACTGCTCAGCGGAAGGCATCTACACCATCACTGCCACCAACAGCGCCTATACTAGTGGCGGTGGCGCCGACTATGCCACCTGCACGCTGACCGTCACCGCCCAGACCCCGACCTACACAGCCCCCATGGCCAAGACGCCGACGTATAACGGCACGAACGGTAACAACGGCACGCCACAGGCTCTTGTCGTTGCCGGTTCTGTTACCGGCGGCACGGATGCCAAGATGCAGTATGGTATAGGCACTTCTACGACTCCGCCGGACAGCTATGCCGATGACATCAGCGTGGGGACCGATGCCGGCACGTACTACGTGTGGTACCAGGTGGTTGGCGGCACGGGCTACAGCAACATCGAAGACCTCGGCCCCGTGGAAGTGACCATCCAGAAGAAAGATCCTTGCCTGAAGCTACAGGATTATAATATGGGGTATGATTATGGTCCTCTAATGTATCGTACGGTGAATGCAGACGGAACGATCGAGTTCGATTTCGGATCAGAAGAGGGCACCACCTATACGCCATATAGCCACTATAATGACCTCCGGAATTATAGTGGCACAATCGGCAGTGGCATGTTCACCCTGTTCCATGTCTGCCACGTGAGCAATGCCAAGCCTACAGTGACTGGTTCAGGTTGCATTGTCAGTACGCCAAAGTCGGAAGATACTGATGACCATACGGAAGACACGGATGTCATGGTGACAGGTGCCGGAACTATCACGGTGCATTTGGCTGAGACGACCAACTACAAGGCGGCCTCAGCGACCTTCACGGCAACCGTCACTGATTATGTCGACCTCGGCTTATCGATGAAGTGGGCTACGAAGAACATCGGTGCCTCTTCTCCCACTGATTATGGTGGTTATTATGCCTGGGCAAATACAAGTGAGAGTAGCAGTTACGATGAATCCGGAGATCAGTATTATGATTCTGATTATTCTACTTATAATAATTATAAAAAGTATATTATCACTGATAATAAAACGACTCTGGAAGCTATGGACGATGCTGCAACTGCGAATTGGGGCACTCAATGGAAGATGCCTACGTACGAAGAATGCGGAGAACTTGTAGAAGTTTATAATGTAGATTACTCATGGGATGGAATAAAGGGCAGAATGTTTATTTACCATGTTGATGGCGAAACAGACCGTCTCCTCTTCCTGCCCTATGGGGGCAGGAAGGGTTACTATAGGCTTCAGGAAGACACATCTACAGGCTACTACTGGTCGTCGTCGCTGAACACGGAGGCTACGTGGTATGGCGTCTACGCCAAGAGCCTTTATGTCGACAATGGCCACGCAGAACTGAATAATGACAAGGATAGTAGCAGCAACCTGCGCTACTACGGCTACTCGGTACGCGCGGTTTATGTGCCTTAAAACCAGGAGTCGGTGTGCATCCTTATCCCAAGGCGCATCCCGACCCCATACCCTTTCAGACAGTGAGGGTTGCGGTGGGGCGCAGGCCCCCAAGGCCTGCAAACCAGCCCCACTGCGGGCCTCACTGTCTGAAAGGGTTACACAGAAAAAAAGATGATGAAAAAGAAACTTACAGAAAAGAAATGGCAACCATGATATAGCAGAGCAAGAGCGACAGCGACATGCTGACCGCCTGTATTCACGTATGGAAGCGAATAGGTAAACAACATTTTACTAAAAGACTTTTTACTAAATTGTGCTATTACAGTGCCACGGGAAAATCCAAGTGCGCCATATTTGTTTACCAAATGTTTCCCAAGAAAACAAAAGAAAGTTTGCAAAGGGCTTGTTTTTAAGCACTTGCAAACTTTTCTTTGTACCCCGACCGAGAATCGAACTCGGAACTAAGCTTTAGGAGAGCCTTGTTATATCCATTTAACTATCAGGGCAACGTATAAGCGACTGCAAAGGTACGAAAAAACGTGGAGTATGCAAAGAAAAAGGGCATTTTTTCTTTCGGAAAGTTAAAAACTCCTGCCAACCCCTGCTTAGTATTGGTACAGGCGAATGTGCAGCATCTTCCATTCGCCGACGCCGATGCGGGCGTGACGGCCCTGATGCGTCTGGTCGCCGTTATGGCGGCGCAGGAAGCAAAAATTGCCCATTTCATCGATACTTACCTCGTCCACAGAGAGCAGGCCGAGCCGCTTGCCATTGAACTTCAAGGCTTGCGGCTTTAAGTTTTGGATTTGTGAGCCTACATCGGCGAAGCCGTCTTCGCCGAGCCGTTTCTGTTCCTCCTGTTGCTTCTCGCTGCGAGTCTTGAAGTCCACCACCACGCCGCTGCCTGCAAGCAGGTAGTCGTGCTTGCCCAGCTTCAACAATATGGCACCGCCCTCTGGCCAGGTGGAGCCGTTGGTGGCACGCGGGTCCCATGGCAGGGTGAAGTAGTGGCGGGCGGTGATGATGACGTCGTCCTTGTCCTCGATGATGCGTTCCTTGTCCTCCTGGTCGAAGAGGAGACCGAAAGAAGTGAGGGGCGGGAAGTGTGTGGTTAGAGAATAGACCTGTTGCACAAGGTTATACGCTTTGGTCACGGATGCAGTCTCCTTCAGGCTAGCCTGGTCGATGGCAAAGGGGCTGAAGCCCAGCGTCTGGTGCTCGCCGAAGGCATAGAGGGCGCGTACGCCGCTGTTCTCGCAGCAGCGGCTCTCCGGGATGAAGAGCTGGTTGTTAGGCAGGGCGTACTTTGCGGCCCACGACTTGAAGCCCATGTCGTAGATGTCAGGGGCTAGCAAGTCGATGCTGGGAGCGCCGGCGTGCCAGAAGTCGATGAGGTGAGCTAGCGGTCCGGCCGATGGATATTCGCCTGGTTTGCGGCCTCGGCTGTTCATGGCGGCGTTCACGTAGAGCGGCATATCGTAGATTTCACGGGCAGCCTTGGCCAAGTGCTCTACGTAGCAGGCGTAGTAGAAGGCCATGAATTTCTCCTCGCCACAGATGTCCGTGCCGAAGGCATCGGCCCAAGTGGCGCCTTTCGAGACCTGACAAAACCTGACAACTTCCGATGGAATGGGCGATTTCCATGCTTTTTCGGCCAGCGGCGAGTGGTCGCGGGCAGATTCCAGCATGCCGATTTCATTCTCAATCTGCATCATGATGACGGTGCGCTCCCATTCCTCCCCTGCCTGAGGGGAGGTGGCCGAAGGGCGAAGGGGTGGTAGATCCTTTTCGGCCAGGTGGCGCATCAGGGTGCTGAAGGCCTTGAGGTCGGCTTGCAGCACGTTCTCACTGAAAGCACTGGCAATCTCCAACGGCTTGCCGCTGGCCGTGCAAGCCCGTGGAAAGCGTTTGGTGTCCTGCTTGAACCAGGCGGGGGCATAGCACGACATGGAGTTCTTCCAAGCGCCGAACCAGAGAAAGATGACCTTCAGCTGATTCTCGCGGGCACGGTCGATGGTGCGGTCAATGAGTGTGAAGTCGAACTGCCCCTCTACGGGTTCCAGCAACTCCCAGTAGGCGGGCACCAGCACTGTGTTCAGGCCGAGGGCCTTCATGCGTGGCATCACCTCGTCGATGTCCTCCACGCTAGTGGCTGCCGAGTTGCTCAGCTCGCCTCCAAGAATAGGGAACGGGAATTGAACGACTGCACCCGCTTCCAGCCAGCAGAGGAGAGTGCATATGAGCGCGATGAAATGGCGTTTTTTCATAAAGTTAGCGTTTTTATCCGTGCAAAATTACGCAATCTTCTTGAATTGGCCAACGTTTTAGAGTGAAAATATAACAGGATTCCGCCGTTTTTGGTCAACAGCGGAATCCTGTAAGTGCTATTCTTCAGTAGTGGAGGTTTACTTCACAAAGAACTTGGTGGTCTTCTGGCTACCATCAGCATACTTCAGCGTGACGATGTTCAGGCCCTTCACCAGGCCGTTGTGCTGGCGTCCGGCGGCGTCGGTGTAGATGGTGCTAACGACGTGAGTCGTCGTAGTACTGGACTGGATGCCAGTGGTCTCTTCGCCATAGTACTGAATGACCTGAGTGGTGGTCTCGTTGCCGCCTTTGTAGATGGTCTGCACGCCAATACGTTCGAAGTCACCTTGATAGAAGTAAATATAGTGAATCTCACGACTAGCGACGATGTCGTAACTATTGAAGGCGTATGGAATGTCGACAATCTCCGTGCCGTCGTCGAGCGTGACACTCATCGGCTGGTCGTCGAAATAAATGCGGTAGTAGAGCTTCTCAGGCAGAATATAGTTGCCGTCGACATCATTGGTGTATTGGTTGAAGCCCAGGTAGCCCCATGAGCTGTATTCTGTCTCAGTGTAGGGATAGTAATAGGTAAATTCCACCAGCGAGGGCATGGCGGGCTGCTCGCTGAACTCGTAGAAGGTGGGAGCGTAGAAGTGGTCGTGGGGCAAGATGTCGTTCTTGCCGGCGTTGATGAGGAAGCCGTCTTCGTCGTCGGTCTTGCTGAAACGCTTTGTTTCTGCATCGTAAGTCAGGACAAGCTGCTCGCCTTCAGCATCGTAGATGGTGCTGTAGCCCCATTCGTCGGTCTCAACACTGGGATCTGTAACCTTCAGGTAGACCAGCGTGCTATAGGTGTTGTCAACGCCCAAGAACTGGTTGTTGGCAATGACAGCCTTGTCGCCGTCGATGGTGGCTTTCACTGCGTAGCCCTCGGGCAGGGTGACCGAGCTAGTGAGGCCATTGAAATAGAAGGCATCATCGGTCACGGCACCCTTGATGATGGCATAGACGTCGTTGCTCATATAAGGCTTGTTAATGAATACGTAATCTTTGAAGTCGAGTCCTTCAGGTGCCGTCTGCGGCTCCTCGCTGAAGGGGACGAACGAGCAATTCTCGTCGCCATAGCCTGGCCAGGTCAGCTCGCCCTCTATTTCTTCCAGACCGCCGAAGAGTACTTCGGGGTTGAGAGGTGTCAGGCTGCCATCGGCCTGAATCTGGAAATCAACGCTTTCCACGGTCTCATCGTAGACATATACCGTGTAGGTGTACTCCTCGCCGTACCAGTCGATGCCTGTGGCCTCTTCGCCTTTCAGACCGAGCAGATAGTAGGTGTACAGCTCGTTGGTGACGCCATTGTCGTACCATAACTGGGTGCATATCTGACCAGTGGCCACGCTGACGACGTTGCCATTGACCGTTCCCTTCACCCAAGTGCCGCCATTGCACATGTTGGTGACGAAGTTCTTAAAGTAGTAGTTGCCGTCGGTGCCCTTCACCACATAGGTTCCTTTCTCCGTGTAGTCGGCAGGAGCAGGCTGTCCCCATACGGGCAGCCAGTCGGTGCCTTCGCGGCGCATCAGGGTCAGCTCGCCTTCGGGCTGGTCAACAATGGCCTCTTCGGCCAACGTAGCTTTGCTGCGCGACAGGCTGATGCTGGCAGGTTGAGCCTTGAACTCCACGCGGTCCACATTCTTCGTCTGGCGATTCTGTAGGTAGTTGTTGCCCTCGGCCGATACTTCGCCATAGGGACGCTGTGCAAACGTGGCAACCGACATGACGGCCATGATTGTCAGAGTAAAAATCTTTTTCATAAGTGATAGTTTTGTTAATTATGGGTTAAATCAGCAGCAAAAGTATACAATATCTCTACAATTTCTTTTAAATTGTCGAGAAAAGGTGGAAAAAAGCTCCCGGTTCTTAATCTAAGTCAAGTAATCTCCGTCGGCGTTGTCCCCAATGGGCGTTGCGGTTGAGCACAATACAACCCCTCCGAGTTCGTCGCCCGGCTGATAAGTTGGGGGTCTGTGGGGAGCGGCTGCGTCGTGTCTTATTTGACCAACACTTTCTGCCCGTTCTGGATGTAGAGGCCGTGGGCGGGCGTGGCGACAGGGTGTCCCTGGAGGTCGAAGATGCGCTGAGTGCCGAGCGGTGAGTGCTGTGCATTGGCGCCTCCCACGCTGCGGATGCCCGTGTCGGCCTTCTGCCCCAGGCGGAACAGCTTGACGCCGTGACTGGGAACGGTAGTGGTGAGGATGCCAGTGGCCGTGCCGAGGTCCTCAGCGCCCCAGACGTCGTGCACAGGCACAGCCTCAGTGGCTTGGTAGCCCAGTTGCGTCAGGTCGAAGGTGAAGGGCTCGTTCTTCAACACGTAGAAGATAAACTCCATCGTGGTACCCGTGCTGGAGGGGTTGTCGGTGTCGCAGCTGGAGTCATAGCCGCAGAGGGCACGGAAGGTCTTCCATTGGTGACCGGCGGGCAGGTCGTAGATCAGGGTGCATTGTGCGTTCATGCCCAGGCCGGTGCTGTAGGTCTGTCCGTCGACGCGCAGCTGTCCTCCCTCCACGTTCTGATTCTTGTGCAGCGTGCCCCATTCGCTGGTGTAGCTGGTTTGCTGCAGGGTGGTGAGCGATGTCTCATTACCGTCGGCGTCGATGAGCACCGGGTTGACGAGGTCGGCGCGGTCATAGGCGAAGCCGTCGCCATAGTTGCTCACCACGATCTTCAGCTGCTCAGCGTTGGAAATGTCACATTCCATCGTTGTTGAGCGGATGCCAGTGCGGGAAATGAGTCCTGAGCGTGCGGCGGCGTCGTCCTGCTCGTCGGTGAGCGGGTTCTGGTCGAACACCATGAAGCGTATGCTGGTAGTTGAGCCCGTCTGTCCGATGCCCGAGTCGTCGGCAGCAGCCATGGCTTTGAAGCGGATAACGTCCATTTCATCGGGAATCTGGAAGAACAGGGCGGCGTTGGCGTCGGCCGAGAAGCCGCGGTCGTAGGTCTGACCCATCACCTTCATCTTGCCGCCGTTGTCAACGTTCTTGTTCTCGTAGATGCGGTTGAAGTAGGAATTAGTGTACTGGCGGGTTTTGTACGTGCCGGTCAGCTCCACCTCGGTGCCGTCGCGCAGCACGAGCGTGGGGTTGATCCAGTCGCCGTGGTCGTAGTTGTAGTTGTCGCCGCCATCGTCCCAGACGAGGACGAGCATTTTCTGGCCCTCGGGCCAGGGAATGTCCACGTCGACGGCGTGGCCGTCGGTGGTGTAGGCGACGACCTCTGAGCGGTAGAGTGCCTTCGGGGCCACCACCCAGCGGGTGTTGTCGCGCTGGAAGAGTGCCAGGAATCGCGTGTCGTCGATGTTCGACGTCCAGACGACGCGGCCCAGGTCTTCGTCGTTCATTACCTGGTGTGCGTCCTGACCGTATTTGTGCATCTGGTGATACTCCTCGTTGGTGAGCAACGACTCGGTGAAATCGTCGTTTTTCGTCATTTCACCGCCAAAGAAGAGTGGCGAGTGGCAGATGCCCCAGAGGGTCATCATCGTCAGCTGCTCGTTCTGCGACAGTCGTGTCCAGCGGCCTTGGTCGGCTGCGGTATAGCCTTTGTCGGCTATGGTCA
>ERZ842401.4147-NODE-4147-length-17171-cov-4.231479_pt1 | contig 17171 bp, 20 predicted proteins | sample MGYA00521270_ERZ842401 | MGnify/ENA primary metagenome ERZ842401 (study PRJEB31892, sample SAMEA3878208) | bioreactor metagenome | biome: Moose rumen | place: Sweden | collected 2011-10 | study: EMG produced TPA metagenomics assembly of the PRJEB12797 data set...
GATGCCATAGACATCGTAGTTGTTGAGCGAATGGCGGCAGTGTTCCAACTCATCGAAAAAAATTCATACCTTGGCGGGACTATGACCGGCTCTCTTGTTGTTCCGGTTATGAAATCAGGAGAAAATCAAATTAATACTGAATTTTACAATGACTTAGTTGAAAAAATGCGGCAATATATGGCTCAAATAACTTTTCAAAATAATAATGGCTGGTTTAATCCGCAAATCCTAAAAATTGTTCTTGACGAAATGCTTGTGTCTAATGGGGTTGATATTCTTTTTAATTCTCATGTAATAGCCGCTGCTTGCGATAAAAATTCAATATCGTATTTATTTATAGCACCAATTGATAATAATTTTAATAATAACTCTAATTATAATAAGAAATTAAACGACAAAATATTATCAGTATGTAACTATTCGGTATATACTGATAATATAAAAAATAACGATTTAAAAAATAAACAAATGTTATCGGTATGTATCGGTGCGAGATATGTAATTGATGCAACAGGAAATTCTGAAATTTGTCAAATTTTAAATTGCGAATTTATAGAAGATAAAAATAAAAATCAGCCGGTTAATTTAAGATTTATAATGAGCGGCGTAAATGTTGATAAATTTGGTAAGTGGTTGATTGATACAGATAGTGATAGAGTGGTAAGCCCAGTTGTTGTAACAGGTGGTACAACCCACTTATCTACGGCTTATACGTGGGATAGCGGGTGCCGATGGGCATTAGAGCCTTTATTTAAAAGGGCAATGGAAGATGGTGTGCTAAAAGAGGCTGATACTAACTATTTTCAGCTGTTCAGTATGGCTCAAATGCCTGATAGTATTGCTTTTAACTGCCCGAGACTTAATGTAAGCGAGGAGTTTTTTGAAGTCGAAAGTGTTTCAAAAGCCTTGATTGACGCGCGTTCAAGCATTTTTAGACTCAGTAATTTTTGTAAAAGATATCTTCCGGGATTTAAAAATGCATATATATCCGATATTGCCGACATGCTTGGGGTAAGGGTTTCTAAACGAATAAAAGGGCGATATGTATTAACAAAGGATGATATAATAAATTCTAAAAAATTTAAAAATCCTGTTGCGGTATCAAATTATCCTATAGATGTGCATACAACGGACAAAAAAGGACAACCTTTAAAGCAGTTAAATGAATATCAAATTCCGGTAGAATCTCTTATGGCATCTGAATTTGATAATTTATTTGTTGCAGGACGCTCGTTATCTGCGGATTTTGAAGCGCAAGCTTCGGCAAGGGTACAGGGGACTTGCTTCTCGATGGGGGAAGGGCTTGTTAAGTACATTGCCAAGAATTTAGATAACAGTAAGAAATAAAATTATTAATGCTTAGCCGTATCAGAAATTATTTCAGATACATAAGGCAGATAGCTTAATTTTCCAAGCAACGCGAACACGGCAAGATAGGTAATTATTCCGTAAACAACAATCTGCAAAAGCGAAAATCCCAATATTGACGGCATATTAAAATAATATGTGACCTGAGCCGTAAGTCTGTTTAATATAGGAATATAACTTAAAATGTTGCTCAAAAAAGCCACAATCCATGATAATAAGAAATACCCGATTGAAAGGAATATTGATTGGTATATGTGGAATTTTGTAAAATAGCTGAATTCTGATTTAGTAAAAAGCCCCAAAATAAGCCATATAAACCCAATCATGCCCATAGTGGGATAAGTAAGGCATGATACCAGTTTTTCAATCAAATATGGTGATTTTTCGCCGTTTAAATACATAATTTACCTACTTCATATCAGCATATTCACTTACAACTTGCATATAAATAAGCTTATATTCATCGTTTTCAGGGACAATATTTATTGCCGATTTGTAAGCACCGATTGCCTGTTCGATTTCACCTTTTAAGTAATGAGCATTTCCCAAAAGCATGTAAGTTTCAGCGTTATTCGGCTTTTTATGCAACACTGATTTATATAAATCCATAGCTAAATCAAGCTCATTGAAATTGGTATAAAGATTTGCCAGTAAAACTTGCGCTTCTGTCTCGTCTTCGTAATTTTTTATAGCCTTTTTATACATTTCAATTGCCATATCATATTCTTTAAATTCAGATAGCGCAATAGCGTAGCAAATGTACGCTTTATAATTATCACCCTCCATAGTAAGTGCCTTTTCAAAATATGAATAAGCGTTTTCTCGGTCTTTCATCAGTGCATAAGTATTACCGATACAAATTGCTACAATTTTGTTATCAGGATTCAGTACAAACACTTTTTTGTATAATTCAAGCGCAGTTTCGTAATCCAAAAGTTTAAAACAAACATTTCCCATATCAATTAATGCTGTAATATTTTCCGGATCAAGCGAAAGCGCCTTTTCATAATAAGCTTTTGATTCAACGTAATCTTCATGGTCGTTATACAAAAGCGCAATTGCATTATAAATTTCAGGGTTTGCGGAATTTAAATCAATGGCTCTGTTATAGTAAAACAAAGCTTTGTCAAAATTTTTCCATTCTGCAAATACGTTTCCTATGTTATAGTATATAAGATAATTTTTAGGGTTAAGTTCTAAAGCCCTATTATAGAAGGATAAAGACTTTCTGAAATCTTTTTCATAAAACCACATGGTTCCAAGTCCGATAAGTCCTTGAATATCGTCTTTATTAATGGATAAAAGGCTTTCCAAAACGGACATAACCTTGTCATAATTACCTTCTTCAAGGTATAATTGCGCAAGTTCATGGTAATGCTCAGGATTTTTAGGTTCTTTTGCCATAGCCATAACAGTATCGTTAATTTTTTTATTCAGTTCGTCTCTATTCATAAATATCCTTCTTTGTTTAGTTTTCTTTAATAATAAGATATTTATCCTATTTCTGCAACTGTGTTTAGAAATGTTAATACGCAATTATTTCTTAAATTCGGCAAATTCTTTGCTGTTTTCTTTCCACTCATCTTCCGAAACACTAAAAGCGTGGTTCCAAAATTTCTCTATCGCATAGGTTTCTCTGTCATCTCTATGAAGAATATGAACAACTACATCACCGTAATCCAACAAATTCCATCTGTTTTTTATGTCACTTTCTGTCCTGATAGGTAATTTTTGAAAAAATTCTTTTATTTTTTCTCTTGTGTTGTTCATCAAAGCCTTGACCTGCGGGGTTGAATCTCCGGTTGCTATAACAAAATAATCAGCCAGTGTAGAAACATTTGAAATATTTAAAATAGTTATATCTTTTCCCAATTTATCATCCAAAATTCGCGCAATAACACAAGCAAGCTTGTGTGAAGTTACATCTTCCATTTATTTCTCCATATCAGTAATCATATTAACTCTAACCTCGTGCCTTCCGCCTTGAAATACAGATGAAAGCCAAACGTCAACTATATCTAAAGCAAGCCCTTCTCCAATAACTCTTTGCCCCATACACAAAACATTTGAATCGTTATGTTCTCTTGTTGCACGGGCAGAAAACGTATCGGAACAAAGCGCCGCACGTATTCCCTTAACTTTATTTGCGGCAATCGACATCCCGATACCTGTTCCGCATATCAAAATTCCGCGCTCATATTCTCCCGATACTACGACATCACAAACCTTTTTGGCATACTCGGGGTAATTGCAGGAATTTTTGTCATAAGTTCCAAAATCTTTTACCTCATACTCCTTTTCAATTAAATGCTTAATAACTGCCAATTTATAATCAAAACCGCCGTGGTCACTGCCAATAGCTATTCTCATACCCTCTCCTTTCTATCCATATTAGCATAAATCTTTATTTTGGTAAAGATATGGATTTTATTTTAATTATTAATATTGATTATTTCCTTTGTATATAAATATGTTACAAAATGTTAAGCGAAATTATTACAAAAAGGCAATTATCAATAATAAAATAACTTTATATATTTACGAGGAATAAAATCACGAGGTCGAACAGAAAATGGGATTCTTAACAGCATCATTTAGTAAAATGATCTATCACAGGCAGAAATCGTCCCTGCAAATGCAAAAGACGAGAATTGCCCGCGATATAATGAGAGTTCAAAGACAGGTTTCACAAATGCAAAAAAGTCTGTCTCGTGAAGAAGCCGCGTGGAAACAGCAGATAAGTATTTTTAAAGCAAATGCACAACAAACAATTACTGCAAAAATGAATGACAAACTACAAGGTCATATTAATGAAAGTGGTCAATATGACAGCATGGCTGAAGTAAATTCAATTCAGCAAAATGCACAAGCACAATTGGCTCAGTCAAATCAATATTATGATATGATGTTATCATACAATCAAGAGTCATTTGACTCATATAAAGATTATAAGTTACAGTCATTGAATGATTATGAAGCAGACTTGAAAGAACAACAAATCAACATCGATACACAACTTGCATTTATTGATGAAGTTCTCAAAGGATTTGACTCAGAAATCAAGGATGGAGCAAAGAGTTTAGCCGGCGGAATGAATGCCTAATAAACAAAATTTAATAAAAAACTCGAGATTTGTACCAAAATCTCGAGTTTTTTATTAATAACTAACCTCTCTTTAGGAAGATGGGTATCTTTTCAAAAAATTCCGCCATTTGCCTCGCCCCAGGTAGAGGTAAAAAATCAACACGAGCTTACGAGTGTAAGATTTTTGGGTGAGGGGGGATATTATATAGATTACTCTTGAAAAATTAAGCTCAAACATTATTTGCATTTTTGACATTCTTGTGAAATTATTTAGTAATGATTTATTTGGATGCGGGAACTACATATTCAAAAATTATATCTGACGACAAGATTTCGAAATTAGAGCAGTTTTACTATAAATTTTTAAATAACAGATACTACTACATAGTCCCATCAAGCAAGTTAAACTCTATAAAGCTTAATATAACAGCTTCTTGCGGGCATATGACAAATTCAAAGTCGCATGAAAATGAGATTGTTGCACTTGCAAGAGGGTGCAAGGATATAAGAGAGAATAACGTTACAATACTTGATTTGGGGAGCCGCGATGCAAAATGGATAAAACTTGTTAACGGAAAATTCCAGGATATGGACTGGAACACATCTTGCGCAAGTTCAACCGGCGCAACTGTTGAAATGTTAATGAAGTTTTATGATTTATCGCCCGAAGATTTAGTTATACAAGAGGAAAAATACACGGTTAATTGCGGAATTTTCGGGTTAGAAAAGATAATGGATGACATTTCATCAGGTATTGAGGCGAATTTGGCAGTTTCAAAATTTGTACACGGAATTGCCTACAATGCTTGGTGCTTTGCTAAAAAGCCTGATAAATTGTACCTATCCGGCGGTTTTTGTGAAAATTTATGCTTTAGTGCGGCATTAAAAAATTACTGCAAATTAGAAAAATTGGGGCGTTTTAAATTATGTGAAGGGTTAATCGATGAATAACAGATTGCTGGGTGCAAATGGGGAAGAAATAGCGGAAAAATTTCTCCAAAAATGCGGATATGAAATAATTGAAAAAAACGTTCATATATCAACAAAATGCGAGATAGATATTATTGCAAAGTATAAGGGAAAAATTATTTTCGTTGAGGTAAAAACCCGTATGTCTGACAATTTTGGCAAACCGTTTGAAGCAATTACAAAAAATAAGTATGAAAATATGAAACTTGGTGCAATAGAATATTCAAAATCTCATAATATTAAGGATTTTAGAATAGATGCGATTGGAATAACCTTAAAGCCTGAAATTAAAATTGAACATTTAAAAAATGTAACGTTATTTTAACATTGATACGAAATCTCTAAAGTCAGCAGAATAAAAAACCGTATATATAATCAGAGGTTACTGTTGATTGAGGAGAAAGTATCTATGTTTAATAGTGATGAAGAAAACCGTAAAATTATTATTGAGATAAGAGCTTTGGTAAACGAAGAAGATAATGATGATGATTTTGACGAAGAAATGGATGATTACTGCATGTTTATGAAACAGATGTTTCTTGATACATCAGGTTTGAATTAGAAAAATGTATTAGCTTAATGCGGGATGTTAAAATATTATTTTAAACCTATATTTGTCGTATGAAAACGATAATTATAGGTGCGGTAGCAGCAGGTTCAAAGGCTGCTATGAAATTAAGACGATTGCTTCCCGATTCTGAGATTGCAATTTACACAAAAGATACCCATGTATCATATTCATCGTGCGGGCTTCCTTATTATATAAAAGGAGACTTTGATGATTTTAACGAACTGCTTGTAAAATCTCCCGAAGAATTTGAAAAAGACGGAGTTGAGGTTTATTTAGAACACGAAGTTGTTAAAATTCAGCCTGAATACAATAAGATTCTTGTAAATGATATTAACGGAAAACAAAGTTTTTTAACCGATTATGACAATTTAATAATTGCAACGGGTGCAAATCCTATTTTGCCAAAGATAAAGAACATTAATTTGAAAAATGTTTTTTCTGTTCGAAATATTGAGGATGGAATAAACATAAAAGCAGCTTTGAAATTCACAAAGTCAGCCGTCATTATCGGAAGCGGTTATATAGGAATGGAAATTCTTGAGGCATTTGTCTCAAACGAAATATTTACGACAGTAGTTGAGATGTCAGAAAATATTATGCCATATCTCGATTCGGATATGTCTAAAACAGTATATGAAGAATTATCCTCCATAAATAACGGAAGATTTGAATTTTTAACAGGACAGATTGCAGCAGAATTGCGCGGGGATTGTGATGGTGTAAAAGAGGTAGTTACAGACAAAGGTAATGTTATTAAAACAGACATTGTAATAATATGTGCAGGCGTAAAACCGAATGTTAAACTTGCGCTTGATGCGGGAATAGAGCTTGGTAAAAACGGTGCAATTCGAGTCGATAAATATATGCAAACAAATTTTAAAAATATTTATGCATGCGGTGATTGTGCAGAAAAGACACATATTGTATCAAAAGATGAAGTATATATTCCGCTTGGTTCTTATGCTTCAAAAGAAGGGCGCGCTGCCGCAATAAATCTTGCTGGTGGAAGTGAGGAAATTCTTGGAATTTTAGGTTCAACTGTCACAAAATGTTTAGATTTAACTATTTCAAAAACAGGTTTAACAGAATTTCAAGCCAAAAATTCGGGATTTGATGCAATTTCTTACACTGTTACAAAATCAGACAGAGTAGGCTATATGCCTGATGCAGACAATATTACTCTAAAATTAACCGCAGATAAAGCAACGGGCCAATTATTAGGTGCACAAGCGGTCGGTTCAAGGTACGCGGATAAAAAAATTAATGCACTAACCACCCCTATAACGGTTAAAATGACGGTTAGTGAATTTTTAAATAATGATGCAACTTATGCCCCGCCATACTCAACAACAGTTGATTTATTATATAATGCAGGTCTTGGTCTTTTGGATAAGATTAAACAATCTCAGTAAAAAATACAACAATTATATTATTAATTAAATTAAAAAAATAATTATAATAATAATATGTATAAAGAGGCATTAGAGGAATATTTGCAATATCTTTCCGCAGAAAGAGGGCTTGCGGATAACACCGTTCAGGCATACAGAAGAGATTTAACTTATTTCTTTGAATTTTGCAATTTACCTTTAGATGATATTAAAAGGTCAAATATTAATAACTATATTTTATGTTTAAGAGGGAAAAACTATTCTTCAACAAGTATAACAAGAAAAATAGCTTCATTCAGGGGGTTTTTCAAGTGGTGCTGCGCAAACGGAATCTTAAAAGCCAATCCTACGCAAACTCTTGAACTGCCCAAAAATCCGCAAAGACTTCCTAAAGTTCTTTCCACAAATGAAATAGACACACTTTTATCAGTAATCTTTGACGCAAGAGAAAGGGTAATTTTTGAATTGCTTTATGATTGCGGGTTGAGAGTTTCAGAGCTTTCAAATTTAAAATTAAACGATATTGATTTAGGCGCTAAATTTTTAACCTGCACAGGCAAGGGTTCAAAAGACAGAGTTGTTCCGTTTGGAAAATGCGCATTGAATGCTATTAAAAATTACCTTAAAGAGCGGGAATATCTTGCATTAAAATATAATGTTTATTCATCAAATTTTTTGTTGAATGAGCGAGGGAAAGACATAACAAGGCAAGATATCTATAGATTTATCTCAAGTCTTGGCAAGAAAATAAATAAGCACATTTCTCCCCATACCTTGAGACACAGTTTTGCAACTCATATGCTTGAAAACGGTGCTGATTTGCGCGTTGTTCAAGAACTTCTAGGTCATAGCGATGTTGCAACTACACAACTTTATACACACATAAGTAAAAAGAGATTGAAGGACGTTTATTTCGCAATAAACGGTTAAAATTATGCTAAATATTTATACAACATCAACAGAAGAAAATTTAACAAGATATTTGATAAGCTCAGGGCTTGCAATAACAATGAAAAGCCTCGGCTATAGCGTGGGGTTTTATAAACCTATCCAGATGAATTGTGAATATGAAAACGACAGCGTATTTTCAAAAGAATTAAATTTTTTGAATTCATCAGATAAATCTGTTTATATATCAAACTCATACTACTTCGGTAAATACCCTAACCCCCTAATCGCAGCTGCTAAATCAGGAAACCTCGTACAAAAAGAAAAATTAATTTCTGATTTTCGTGAAATGCAAAATTTTGAATGCAGTATAATTGATGGGCTTGACGGCTTTGGAACTCCGATTAACGTTGATTTTACGGAAGAAAATATGATAAAAATTTTTAATATTCCATTGCTTTTTGTAATTTCGCCTCAAAAAACTACCCTTAATTCAACAATTATGAATATTAATCATGCAAAAACCTCAAATATAGACGTTCGCGGTGTAATTTTGAATGATTATATTGATAATAACAGTGAAAATGTTAAATTTATGCCAAGGTTCATTGAAGAATATACTGATGCTAAAGTCCTAGGTGCAGTTTGTCCTATGCACGAATTAATCCGGCCACAGGAATTAATTGACAATATTTTAAACAGTATTGATTTAGAAGCAGTTTTTGATATTAAAATAGAAAAATTAGAAATTTGACATAATTAAATTTTGTAAAAATTTTCCCAATATTTGAGTCAAAATGGCAAAAAAAATTTTTTGCTTGTTTTATTATAAACATAAGCTCTAAGGGGAAAAAATGAGAAAAGGATTAATAGTCGGATTAGTATTGTTGATTAGCGGATTTTGCTCTGTATTTGCGCAAGATATGAGTTTTATCGAATCGAAAGCCGGCTTTGATAAAACAAAAAATGCACGTATTGAAGTACCTGCAGATATATTTACATCTTTGTATTTTATGATTTAATCTTTTTTATTTTTTTTGTTATAATCTTCTTAAGAGGGGAAGATTATGTACAATCCGAAATCATTAAAAGCAGAAGAATTTATTGACGATAACGAAATAAATTCCACTATTGAATATGCAAATGCAAACAAAAATAACGTGCAACTAATTGATAAGATTATTAATAAAGCAAAACTTAGAAAAGGTTTGAATCACCGTGAAGCTGCTGTTCTTTTAGCTTGTGATATAGAAGAAAAAAATAAAGAAATTTATGAACTTGCAAGGCAAATAAAACAAGATTTTTACGGAAACAGAATAGTTTTATTTGCGCCATTATATCTTTCAAATTACTGTGTAAACGGATGTGTATATTGCCCATATCACGCCAAAAATAAACATATTCCGCGGAAAAAAATGTCACAGGAGGAAATAATTAGAGAAGTTAAGGCACTTCAAGATATGGGACATAAAAGAATTGCAATTGAAACCGGCGAAGATCCCATTAATAACCCGATTGAATACGTTTTGGAAAGCTTGAAAACCATTTATTCGGTAAAACACAAAAATGGTGCGATAAGACGTGCAAACGTAAATATTGCTGCAACTACCGTTGAAAACTACAGAAAATTAAAAGAAGCAGGGATAGGTACATATATTTTGTTTCAGGAAACCTACAATAAAGAAAGGTATGAAATGCTTCATCCGACAGGTCCAAAACATAATTATGCGTACCACACAGAGGCTATGGATAGGGCTATGGAGGGCGGAATTGATGATGTAGGTCTTGGAGTATTATTCGGGCTATCAACTTACATGTATGAATTTGTCGGACAATTAATGCATGCAGAACACCTTGAAGCAGTTCATGGCATTGGCCCTCATACGATTTCAGTTCCAAGAATTAGAAAAGCTGATGATATTGATCCTTCTGCTTTCGAAAACGGTATAGACGATGATACTTTCTGTAAAATTGTTGCCTGTATAAGAATAGCAGTTCCTTATACCGGAATGATTTGTTCTACGCGCGAATCAAAAGAGGTAAGAGCGCGCGTCCTTAACCTTGGAATTTCACAAATTTCCGGCGGTTCAAAAACCTCTGTCGGCGGATACGATGATAAAGATTATACTGAGGAAGATTCCTCTCAATTTGATGTAACGGATACACGTTCACTTGATGAAGTGATGAAATGGCTAATGGAAATAGGATATCTGCCGAGTTTTTGTACGGCTTGCTATAGAGAAGGCAGAACCGGCGAAAGATTTATGGAGATTTGTAAAGCAAAACAAATTCAACTTTGCTGCCATCCAAATGCCATAATAACATTAAAAGAATATCTTGAGGATTATGCATCTCCTGAAACCAAAACCGTTGGAGAAAACCTCATTAAAAAAGAACTGGAAACATTTAGTGATAACCAAAAGTTCAAAGATAACTTAATAAAAATTCTTAAAAAAATTGAAAACGGTGAACGCGATTTCAGATTTTAAAATTCATAATTATACTAATGAAGCCAAGAAGTGCAATACTTTTTGGTTAATTTGAGTTAACAAGCCTATTTGCTGTTTCTCTCTGTCAATTGCACGCTGTTCAGTCAGCATAGAATCATGCTGAGTAACAGATGTCAAATCCTTAACTGACGTTGTTCGATAATTCATTTCATAAAGGTCTACTGCCTCATCATACTCCGGAGTCCCCTTTTTTAATTCGCCTTTCTTATCAATGACTTTTTTTACATATGTGTCAAAATCAAGGTCTTTAAATTCAGCTGCATTAGCCTTATTATATTCTTCTAACGTTACCCCGACTCTTTTAAGAGCTTCATTACTCGCAGATTCGCCTCCTCGGTACATTTTGATTGTATCTGCCGCATGCTGCATTTCATGTGACATCAAATCTAAGATTATAATTCCGTCTGAATTGTTATCAATGCCGGTTACTATGTTTATTTGCCCGTTACCAAGGTTTTCGCCTTTTGGTAAAAAACCTTTTTCGGCTAAAAATTGTTCAGGTGTTATTCCGTTTGACTTCAAAAGATGTATGTCCTTTGCTTCTACAGATTTTGCTCTTGGCAAAATTCCTTCAATATCATGTAATTTTTCCTGAATAATTTGAGCCAATCCGATTTTCTTTTCAACACCTTCAGTTGTAAAATCTTTTGATATAAGCACTTTTTGTCCATCTTGCTCTGCAATAGCATATCTGCGTGGAACAAATGGTAAATATCTTGCTTCTTCCTCCGTTAAATCAAACTTTTGCCCTGCAGTGTTTTTGTATTGTATCGTAGTCGGCTTGCCGTCCCAATTACATTTAAAACCAAAACCGGCAGGCTTTTTACCGTGACGCAAAACCTCCATTCCGGCTCTGTCACCGTTGGAGGCCATATTAAGAAATGCCTTTGTAAAAACTATTCCGCCTGAAGGTAATTGCTGTCCAAGAATTGAAACATGTTGTGTTTCTTTTACACCATCAGATAATATCGTCCTGTCATAATTAAATAAATTATCTGATATGCTAAAATCAGTGACAACATCTTTGATTTTACCGTCATTTTCATATCTTGTATAAATTTGTACAGGTTGTTTTTGGCCATCTGTCCTAAATATATATTGTTCAAATGCCCCCTTTTTACCTGTGCCTCTTAAAAGCTCATAACTTGTGGCATTTTCAGGTGCATTAATATGTAATCCGTTTTTACCAATGACCTTTTGACCGCCTTTGATTATTTTAACCGGCAATTTTACCACTGAATTTACAACCATACCTATACATCAAACCTTTCTGCTTATATTTTTATTAAGTTACAAAGTTTGATAAAATTTACAAAATTGCCTAAATTATTAATTTTTGTAAATTTTTTTCTAAATTCTGATATTTTACCTCGAAAAAAAACTTTATATATATAGGGAAAATAATAAAAGGGAAAAATTATGGGTTTCGATATGAACATGAATATTGCATCTGCTAAACCTGTTATCCGAGAAGCTCAAAATATGCAAAATGACGGAGGCGGAGGAAATCTTGGCTATATGTCACAGGGCAGCCACGATGAAAAGAAAAAGAAATCTTATCTGGATGAAAGCATTTTCGGTAAAAAACAGGAAGATGATGTTTTTGTTTTTTCAAATAGAACGGTAAAAGAAGATACGGATAATGACAGTTCGGTAACGTCAATGGTTGGAAATATAATTGGTAAAGCATTAAAAATATTTAAAAATTAATTTACAAAAAGCGGCGGTCAACAATTAGCACCGCCGTTTTTTTGTGATACAATAAGAGTATACTGTAGATAAGAGAGGAATATAAATGCTGAGAACAGGAATTGTAGGACTTCCGAATGTTGGTAAATCAACTTTATTTAATGCATTAACAAATGCTATGAATGCGCAAAGTGCAAATTATCCGTTTTGTACGATAGAACCAAATGTTGGGGTTGTAAATGTTCCTGATGAACGCCTTGAAATTCTTGCAAAATTATGTAAAACGGATGTTATAATCCCGACTGCAATTGAATTTGTTGATATAGCAGGGCTTGTAAAGGGCGCAAGCAAAGGTGAGGGACTTGGAAATCAATTTCTACACAATATTAGAGAAGTTGATGCAATAATTCAGGTTGTAAGGTGTTTTGATGATGAAAATACTATCCACGTAAACGGAAAAGTTGATCCTATTGACGACATTGAAACAATTAATGCAGAATTAGCGCTTGCTGACATGGCATCTGTTGAAAAGCAAACCGCAAAAATTTCAAAACTTGCAAAATCCGGTGATAAAGAAGCCAATCTTACCCTTTCCGTATTAAACAAAATGTCTGATTTGCTTGCTGGCGGTACTTTTATAAATATTAACGACCATTTTGAAGGTGAAGAACTTCCTATTGCAAAAAATTTAAATTTAATGTCAACAAAGCCTGTAATTTATGTTGCAAATGTTTCTGAAAACGATTTAAAAGACGGCAATGATTACACGAAAAAAGTTGAAGAATATGCAAACAAACACGGGGCTCAAACAGTTGTTATTTCTGCAAAAATTGAAGAAGAATTGATTGAACTTTCTCAGGATGAGGCAAAAGAATATTTAAACGACCTTGGCGTTGAAGATAGCGGAATTAATAAAATGATTAAATCGGTTTATAAATTGCTAAATCTTTTAACGTTTATAACCGCAGGCGAAAAAGAAGTTCACGCCTGGACAATTACTAAAGGTACAAAAGCCCCACAAGCTGCAGGAGTTATTCACACTGATTTTGAAAAAGGATTTATTAGAGCAGAAATAACTCCATACGAAGAATTCGTTAAAAACGGAAGCTACGTTGCCTGCAAGGAAAAGGGAGTTACACGCCTTGAAGGTAAAGATTATATTATTCAAGACGGTGATTTGGTTCACTTTAGATTTGCGCTATAAGATTATTGATTATTAAACAAATTTTCTAAATTCATTCTGAATTGAGTAATGTAGTCGTCTATTGATTTTTTAAACTGTTCAAGGAAAACTTCGCCATAGCGCTGAGCCATTTTTTTTGCATCAATACGGGCTCTTTCTTCAACTTCTTTAATTATATCATCAGATATCTTGCCTTTATTTATTTCAGTAGGTACTGCTTGCATTTCCTCTGTATTTTCAATTTTTCGGCTTATTTCAGATGATATTTTATCACTCTGTTCAGTTACAGTTGAAGCTGCACTATCAGATGCCTCAGGAACTTTAGAAGCTTTAGCGCTCATTTCCTCTGCAACCCTCTTTTTAAATACATTATAAGGTTTATTAATAGCTTCATTTGAATCTGCCAAATATTTTTCAAGCTTTTCAACTAAAAATTTTACATACTCACCTATTGGCAGCTCTTTTAATTCGTCATCGGTTTTATAAACAACAGTTTTTTTCGGGATATTCATCATCTTTTTCTGTATATTTGAAATAACTCTGCTGTTATCCTCAATCAGGTATAATGTTTCCTTTCCTGTCTCATCAGTGTGAATAATCCGTGTATATCGCTCAGTTTTTTTATAATTTGCAACCTTTAAAGTTTCATTATTCTTAAATTTAAATACAAAACCCCTATCAGTACCATCACCTTTATAAACAATTGGTTCATAATGTAATTTAAAATAGTGCAATTTTTCGCGTTTATAGGCATCCATGCTGGCTTTTAGTCTTAATTCACTCAATGTACGAACCAGTTCATTTATTTTTAAAATACCATCCTGGATACTTTTATCAAGAACACCTGCACTTTTTAAAACAGGTACAAGATCAGTTTTTGAAGTAACAGGCGGAATTTTTTCTTTTTCTATCGGCAATTCCTCAGCTTTTTCTAAAATTCCTTTTAGCCCGTCCGCCTCCAATTTAATTTTTTCATCAGGAATAATATCTTTTGCGGAAATAATTGCCTTTAGCCTTTTTAATTCTTCAATCTTATTTTCTGAACCTTTAACTGCTGATTCACTTGCATTCGTTGCAGTATCAGGTAATTTAACTTCGTCAACTTTTTTTGTCGGTAATGGGTTTGGGCTGACAACATTTTCCTTAACTTGCTTAATCGGCTTTATTGAATTATCTTTTTGCTTGCGCAGCATTTCCGTATATTCAGGAAACATTTCTTTTAAATAGCTCTCAAGCTGGCTTTCATAGATGGCATGCCTTTCATCATACAACGGAATATCTTTGAAATACCCGCGTTCATACAATGCTTTTGTTTTTTCAACACGATCAAGGACGATTAGCTTACCTCTTGTCGGATCTATACCTATATAATCCTTAAATGCACCGTTTCCAATTTCTTTGACTACAACATAAGGTCTTTTTTCAAAATTTCTGTCAGGGAAAAATCTTGTCACTGCAAGTTGATTTCCATTTTCTAATTGCATGGTAAACCTTAAAAGAGAATTATTTTCAGTATATTTTATATCTTTTGCGGTATCAGGCATAGATTTACAAGAATAAACAAACAAATCCGAAAATTTTCTCAAAAGCTTTTCATAAATACTTATTTTACCAACAGCAGAACCAAATGCAGGATGAGAAACCTTATTCTGTTTTGGCACATTGTAATTCCAATTCGGGCTATTTACCGAATAAATCGGACTAAGAACTTGCATGCATATCTCCTTTTCGTGTGATAGCATAATACAATTTATACCGTCAATAAAAATTTAAGATATTTTAAGAATATGCTAACCCATAAGGTTGAAAAATCCGGCAAAAAGACCTACCAGCGCAGAAATTGAAAGATAAAACATCGGGGTTCGTTTTTCTTTTGTTGTTAAATACAAAAATATCCCAAATAATATTAACCCCAAAAGATTTAAATTTGAAATAAACATCTTTACACCAACCGATGCCAAAAGGCCACAGCTTAACGGCTTTAACACATACAAAAGATTTTTGGTATATTTACTATTTTGAAATTTTTCTAACAGTTTAGACAGAATAACACATATAATAAGCGACGGAAGTATAACAGAAACAGTGGCCGTTAGCGCACCGCTTATTCCTTCCGCCTGAAATCCGGCAAAAGTTGCTACATTAACCCCGACAGGCCCCGGAGTAACAGAGGACAGTGCAATCATATCCGACAATTGTTGAGATGAAAACCAATCGGTACTTTCAGTCAAGTGATATAAAAACGGAAGTGTCGCATACCCTCCGCCAAACGAAAATAAACCTATTTTAAAAAATTCATAAAATAACTTTATATATATCATTTGACATCCGCCTCAACAACTCTGTCTTTTTGAAAATAGGTAAATATAACGGTTAAAACAATTGCAGTTACAATTATTATTGCAGGCGATAATTTACCAAAAGCAGACAAAATAAAGGCAATAAAAAATATCCAGCTGGTACGCTTATTTGTAACACTTTTTGACCACATTTCTTTTACGGCTAGAAATATTAACGTCAAAACTCCAATACCTATTCCCCAAAACATACTTTCAATAAATCTGAATTTTATTATTGTATTCAAAAATCCTGCCAAAATAATTATTGAAATATAAGCGGGTAAAACAATACCTGTTATTGCGGCAATTGCACCTGATACCTTCCTCAATTTATAACCGGTAAATATCGCGGTATTTGCGGCAATTATTCCGGGAACACTCTGGCTTAGGGCATAATAATCATAGAGTTCTTTTTCACTTATCCAAGCATGTTTTTCGACTAATTCTGATTGAAGCAAAGGCAATATGACATATCCGCCACCAAGGAGTAATATGCCTACTTTCACAAACAGTTTAAATATATTATATAAATTTTTATCCATAATTTTATTTCTTTAATGAAACTTTTAACCTTACCATTGCCCTTGCAATAGCTGCTTGCGCTCGTTTTACATCCAAACCTGCCTGACGCTCGTTTAATCGCTGTTGTGCACGCTCAAGCGCAGATTTCGCCCTAAACTCATCAATTTCATCGCCTGCCTCTGCAGCTTGAGTTAATATTATAGCTTCATCATCCTTAAATTGGAGAACACCACCCATAGTTGTAAACAGTTTTGAATTACCGTCTTGAACAACTTTGGTAACCCCAATATCAAGTGCTGACATAATGGGTATGTGACCTTTCAAAATACCGAATTCACCGTTTACACCACGGGTGTATATTTCATTTACATCCTCATCAAATACAACTCTATCATGGGTTATAATCTTTAAATGCATTGACTATTGTCCCTCAATCCTTTTAGCATTTTCAATAACATCCTCAATCGTTCCTGCCATATAAAATGCCTGTTCAGGTAAGTTATCATATTTACCCTCAATAATCTCCTTGAAGCCCTTAACTGTATCTTCAAGTTTTACATATCTGCCTTTAATACCTGAGAATTGCTCTGCAACAAAGAATGGTTGAGACAAAAATCTCTGTATTTTACGAGCTCTGTTTACGACCAATTTGTCATC
>ERZ842401.4148-NODE-4148-length-17168-cov-11.531175_pt1 | contig 17168 bp, 15 predicted proteins | sample MGYA00521270_ERZ842401 | MGnify/ENA primary metagenome ERZ842401 (study PRJEB31892, sample SAMEA3878208) | bioreactor metagenome | biome: Moose rumen | place: Sweden | collected 2011-10 | study: EMG produced TPA metagenomics assembly of the PRJEB12797 data set...
TACTGCAATACTATGCGGGAGAGTAGGAGACTGCCCACTTTCTTTAAAGAAAGCCTTCTTGTCACAATGACAGGAGGGCTTCTTTTTTATACCTATAGGACAAGGCTTATGGGGCCTGCCCCTACTCTATTTCCTCACATAATCTACAAAGGAATATTTATAGGCGTGTTTCTCATCGGTATCATGATCTTCACGTTCCACTTCCTTCCAATCATCAAACGGTGGAAAGAAAGCGTCTGCTTCTTTTGCCACATCATGTACCAGCGTGAGACAGAGCCTGTCAGCAAACGGCAATGCCTGCGTATATATTGATGCTCCGCCTATGATGTATATCTCGCTATCCCCTTGCTCCGATTTTTTTGTTTGAACAGTTGAGATAGCATCCAGCAAAGAAGGATACACCTCACATCCGGGCAATTCCTTAACATTACGTGAAACCACTACGTTTCGACGATTTGGCAACGCCCCTTTGGGAAGAGACTCGTATGTCTTGCGTCCCATAATGATAGTATGTCCTGTGGTCAACGCTTTGAAGCGCTTCAGGTCATTAGGGAGCCAGTAGAGCAACTTATTATTGTTTCCGATTGCCCTATTCTCGGATACTGCAGCAATAATGGATATCATACGGAAACAGCAGCTTTTATATGTGGCCATGGGTCGTAATCAGTAAGTTCAAAATCTTCATACCTGAATGAGAACAGATCCTTAACATCAGGATTTATCTTCATCTTTGGCAACGGACGTGGTGTGCGTGTCAACTGCAACTGAGCCTGTTCAAGATGATTAAGATACAAATGAGTGTCACCAGTAGTATGCACAAAATCTCCACACTCCAATCCCGTTACCTGTGCCATCATCTGCAGCAGCAAGGCGTATGATGCAATATTAAAAGGTACGCCAAGGAAGGTGTCAGCACTACGCTGATAAAGCTGCAGGGACAGTTTTCCGTCAGCTACATAGAACTGGAACAGGCAATGACAAGGAGGGAGAGCCATCTTTCCTATTTCTGCAGGATTCCATGCTGAGACAAGCATTCTTCTTGAATCAGGGTTATTCTTTATAAGGTCTATCACCTGCTGAATCTGGTCTATTGTACCTCCGTCATAGTCAGGCCAAGAACGCCACTGGTGTCCATAGACAGGTCCCAAATCACCATTCTCATCAGCCCATTCATCCCATATAGACACGCCATGATCCTTAAGGTATTTCACATTTGTGTCTCCATTCAGGAACCATAGCAGTTCATAGATTATGGACTTGAGGTGTAATTTCTTTGTCGTCAGAAGCGGAAAGCCGTCAGACATCTTAAAACGCATCTGATGACCGAAGATACTCTTGGTTCCTGTACCAGTCCGGTCGGTCTTTACCACTCCTTCTGTGGTTATGCGCTGTAACAAATCAAGGTATTGTTGCATGTTTTTTATTATTGTTGTAATTGTTTTGTTTCTGTTGCGTTATATCTTATTTTCAGGGCCCCTACCCTTCGCAGTTCTTCCTTAACATCTGCTATGACGCCCATTGTGGTGTGTTTATCGGCTCGGATATTGACGATGTAATAGTCTCTATCCTCTTCGTTAATCTGGTTTCTCAGCCCACTGATAACAGCCCCTACTTTCTCCACAGGAACAATATTATTTCCTATCTGTATGTGGCTCTGTCCCTGACTATCGTTACCAATGTACAGATTCGTGATATAGCGTCTGTGCTGTGGTTTTGTCAGCTCCGTACCCTGTGGCACATCAATCTTCATCTGCGGTGTCTCGCTTCTCATATGCGTTACAATCATAAAGAAGAACAGCACGGTAAAGATGAGGTCAGGCATGGAAGCCATATTCAACTTCGGCACGCTATGATGTCTTTTTCTGTTTATCTTCATTGGTCAACGACAATTTCCTTTATACGTTGCTTATAGCCGTTCAGCTCTTTATAGGACTGCACTATCTGGTTCTGCAATCTGAAATAGGAATCGTAATCGGCAGTTCTGTCCACCTGCAGTTCTATGATATGCGACTCCCCCACTTTCACGATAAACTGCTTTATTGTTTTTCTGATAGACGGATTTATTTCTGCCTCCTCATCATTAACTGTCAGCTTACCATCTTTCATCAAGTGTAGCGTCAGCACATTATCCTTCTTCACATCCTGCATCTCCTCCAGCTTGTCAGGCTCTGGCGGTGGCATCATACGTCCCAATCCCTTATCACTATCCATAGATGTCGTGAGAAGGAAAAATATCAGCAGCATGAATGATATGTCAGCCGTTGATGTAGTATTCAGTTCAGGTATGCTATGCCTCTTTTCGCGCTTGACCATTTACTATAGAGCAATGCCCCTGTTGCTACGAGGAGCATTATGAGTGCTGTTATAAGACACATACTAACAAATCCCCCGATAAGCAATGCCGGCAGGGCGATAACTATCATCAAAGCCACTACTCCCCACCCTATCAGGCTTACAGGGATGCCATTCTCCTTATTCTTACGTTTGTTCACCTTTAGGGAATGCCACACAGAACCCATCACCAACAGGAATGCTGCCAGCAGAGTCAGTAGAGAGACAACTATAAAAATATCAGCAAAGATTATATCCATTGATATCTCCTATCCTTATTTCCAGCCACAGCTTTTGATGATGTCCATCAGCGTTATGGCGCTTTCCTCCATCTGTGCTGTAAGGTGGTCTATCTTCGACAATACATAATTATAGAAAAGCTGTAGTATCAGTGCCACAATAATACCGAATATCGTCGTTATCAGTGCCACCTTCATACCCGATGCCACAATGGTCGGACCGATATCGCCTGCTATCTCTATCTGGTCGAATGCCATCACCATACCTATCACTGTTCCAAGGAATCCCAGCGATGGTGCCATAGCGATGAACAGCGTTATCCAGGAGCATCCCTTCTCCATTTTTCCCACCTGTACTGAGGCGTAAGAATTAACGCTCCGCTCCACCTCTTCCATTGAAGAGTCAATACGCAGCAATCCCTGATAGCATATGCTTGCAATTGGTCCGCGTGTATTACGGCACAAATCCTTTGCAGCCTCAACGCCCTCGGTCTTCAGTTTTTCTTCCAGACGCACCATAAACTTTTTGGCGTCAATCTCAGACATCGTGAGGTATATGATGCGTTCGATGCAGAATGCCAGTCCTATGATGAGACACAGCGCCACGAGCGACATAAACCACACACCGCCATCAGTGAACTTCTTCTTCAACTGTGTGTACGCTCCGCCATCTGCCACTGCTGTGCTGTCATCCATCTCCGCTGCTGCTTCGTCAAGCAGCAATGAAGTAGAGTCTATAGCGGAGGTATCCAGCGCTGCCGCTGCTGCCTCGGTTTGTGCTTTTTGAGCATTCTCCCCCTGTGCCATAACAGGGGTAACGCTCATCAGTAAGAATGAAATAACAAAAAATGCTATCTTCTGTTTTGTCATATTTTATTCTTCGGTTAATATTATACCGCCAAGTCCCTGCATGGTAACCTTCACGTTACCCTTTGCATCCACCTTGGCAGTCTTCTTTATAGGATTGAGGAACTCCTGTCCCTTCTTCAGTGGTTCGTCAGTATAATATGTCACAGTCTTTCCTGCCATCATAGGTACGTTTAAGGTCAGCGTGCGAGACTCTCCCTCACCATTAAGTCCTGTAACATACCATTTACCCTCTGTGCTCTTACGTGCCAGCACGGCATACTTTGTAGGATATCCGTCAACGAATTTTGTCTCAGCCCATGTTGTAGGAACATTCTTAAGGAAGTCCAGTTCAAACTGCTGCAATGTCTTCAGGTTGCTTGGCTGTACGTCAATACACTGGATTGATGTTTGGTTTACTATTGCTGCAGCCATTTCGAAGGTGTCTGATGTGTAGCGTTTGTGGCGCTTTCCTGGCTGATCCTCTTTGTTAAGCCATCTGTTCATCATTGTGCCGCCCCAGTCCATGCTGCCTACGACATTTCTTGAGAAAGGATGCATTGTCAGTTCAAAGCCCTCCTTCTTAGCGTGATATTCGCTGAAATATACATTCTCTGATGCCAGAACAGCCTCTGATGCCACATAGTTAGGATACATCTTCTCCCATCCGCGTGGCAGTGTGCAGCCGTGGAAGATAACCTGTATACCGTGTCTGTTAGCATCGCTGAGGATGTCTTCATACTGCTGTATTGTCTGCTGCTTGTCGCCACCGAAGAAATCAACCTTGATACCCTTTATTCCGATACTTTCCATCCATGCCATTTCCTTCTCACGGGCAATTGCGGTACTCATGCAGTTTCTTGGTCCCTGTGGAGCATTGTTTGCACTACCGTTACTGTTATACCACAACATTAGGTTTACTCCCTTGCTCTGTGCATACTTGCTCAGTTCCGCCATACGCTCCCTGCCAATCTGCACATCCCACAGAGCATCTACCAGACAATATTCGAAGCCCATCTCAGAAGCAGTATTGATAAACAGTACCTGGTCGTCAAAGTTAGCGCTGTTGTCCTGCCATATCAGCCAGCTCCATACATAGCGTCCCGGCTTCATGTTAGGATGCGCCTTATACTGTTCCTCTACAACGTCGAAAGGAATTGTTGTCTCAACGATTGGCTTCAATGTAGAGCCGAGAGTTATTGTTCTCCAAGGTGTCTCGCCAGGCAGGCTGAAAGCAGGTGTGGTGCTTCCAATACCATGATTCTCGCTCTTATCAGGGAAAGCAATGGTGAATCCATCCTCCTTGTCATAGTCGCTCAGGTGGCATCCGCAATAGCTGCTTCCTGTACCAGTTTCACTCACGAGTACCCATCCGTCTTCTCCTACACGGAAGAGGCAAGGGAAAGTATAACCCAGTCCGAATTGTGACTTTGCTGTGATAGCTGCATCTGGCTTATATTCTTCCTCGTAACTTGGTTTTGTACCCATCCAACCCTTGTTATTGCCGTCTATCTGAGGGCAGAGGAAGGTTGTTGTCTTGTCAGGGAAATTGAATGATGACTTCTCTTTCAGTATTGTCACTCTGCGAGGCTCATCCTTGCTGCCGTCATCATTGCCGTCAAAGTGATATCTGTATGCTATGTCGTTATTACCCACACACATCTCCAGCACCATATTTCTCTTTGCCTTTGGAGCTTTGAAGGTCATTGTCACAGTATTCATATTCACATTGACAACAGAAGCCTTTGAGTTGCGCATAGTATATTGTTCTTCTCTCTTCCCCTCTTTTGTATTGACAAGCTTCAGGTGCTCGGTATAGTCACCCATGTCGGTCTTCAGACCGAGTGCCGACTTTGTCAGCATTTCCTTACCGTCATAATTAGCTTGATAGGTCAGCTCACCATCATTGTCGAGGTCTATTGTAACAACCAATTTCCCATCAGGAGATGTCACTTTCTGTGTTTCTGCATTTGCCATAATGGCCATGCATGTTGCTGCGATTAAGAAGAAGAACTTTTTCATAGAGATAATAATATTTTCAGTTTGTCATTTTCAATTGACAAAGGTACGATTAAGTTATGAGAAAAACAAAAAAAAGGACAAAAAATAACTTTTTTTTGTTTTTCCATGACGTAATACCACTCTTACACCTAAAGGTATAGGCGTGCTAAAGATACGATTACGACAAAGTCAGAAAGTGCCAAGAAAAAAGGTGGGAGCTGACTTTCCCACCTTATACATATTACTAATAGTACCTTTCTTGATATAGTTGGACAGAGGTAACGCCGTTCTCTTTTGTGAAATTTACTTTTCCTTCACGTGCAAGCCATCCCAAGCCTGCGACTATCTCTATCAGGTCCAAGCCGGTAATTGCTTGTAATTCCTCAAGGTTAAGTTTTCCTTTACTCTCTAATGTACGCCAAACAATACCGGCGAGTTCTCCAATTTGTGATGCTTCAAATGCCATAGTTAAGATAATTTTTAAGGTTATAAAAATGTTAGTTTCTGTTTTTTTACTTAAAGCAGTTAAATTTTTCACCGCAAAGATACAAATACATGTTGAAAAAACTACAAACAACGCCCTTTTGAGCATTTTTTTTTAAAAAATTATATTTTCGCTTGTTTTATTTTAGACTTTTTTGTACTTTCGCCAAGAAAATGTTTCTTTATGACCGACCAAGAACGCATACAAACCCTCAGGGAGCAGCTACACGAGCATAATCGCAGATATTACGTAGATAATTCCCCTATCATCTCCGACCAGGAATTTGACCTCATGATGCATGAACTGCAAGATCTTGAGGCCAGGCATCCTGAGTTGTATGACCCTAATTCCCCGACTATGCGTGTGGGTAGCGACATCACCAAGGAGTTCAAGCAGGTAAAACACCGCTATCCTATGCTGTCACTGGCGAACACTTACAACGAGCAGGATGTGGAGGAATGGTATAACCAGGTGAAGAAAGGTCTGGAAGGAGAAGATTTTGAGGTTTGCTGCGAAATGAAATATGACGGTCTGTCAATATCCCTCACCTACGAAGACGGACGCTTGGTGCAGGCTGTCACGAGAGGTGATGGTGTGCAGGGTGACGACGTTACCACGAATGTCAGGACAATACGTTCAATACCTCTGATTCTGAAGCCTGGACTGGGCTATCCCAGCAATTTCGAGATTAGGGGTGAGATACTGATGCCTTGGAGTTCCTTCAACCGCCTCAACGAAGAGCGTGAGGAGATTGGGGCGCAACCCTTTGCCAATCCACGAAATGCTGCCAGCGGAACCCTGAAAAGTCAGGATTCCCGCGTAGTGGCAGAACGTGGACTTGATGCATACCTTTACTACCTGTTGGGTGACGAAGTAAATATTGACGGACACCTTGAAGGATTGGAAGAAGCCCGCTCTTGGGGTTTCAAAATCAGCGAGGGAATGCGGAAGGTACGCACGCTGCAGGAGATATACGACTTCATAGACTATTGGGACAAGGAACGTCGCAACCTGCCCGTTGCAACTGACGGCATAGTGCTGAAAGTCAATTCGGCACGTCAGCAACGCAACCTCGGATTTACTGCCAAGAGTCCACGATGGGCAATAGCATATAAGTTTAAGGCCGAACGCGTATGTACCAGACTGCAGGAGATAACATACCAGGTAGGACGTACAGGAGCCATCACGCCAGTTGCAAACATGGATACAGTACAATTGTCTGGCACAAAGGTACATAGGGCCACCCTTAACAATGAAGACTTTATACGCTCCTTCAATCTGCATGAGGGCGATTATGTCTATGTAGAAAAAGGTGGAGAGATAATACCAAAGATAGTAGGTGTTGATGAGAGCAGACGCTCTCCCGATGCAAAGCCGATAAGCTTTATCACCCATTGCCCGGAATGCGGCACGCCCCTGCAACGCCGTGAGGGAGAGGCTGTGCATTATTGTCCCAACGATTCTGGATGCCCCCCACAGATAAAGGGACGCATAGAGCATTTCATAGCCCGCAAGGCAATGAATATCGACTCCCTTGGAGCAGAGACGGTAGATACATACTACGAAAGAGGGCTGATAAAGAATATTGCCGACCTGTATGAACTGAAGGCTTCACAACTGAATTATGAAGGAAACAGAGAGAAGTCGGCAAAGAAGGTTATTGATGCCATAGAAGCCTCCAAGCAAGTGCCTTTTGAGCGTGTCGTCTTTGCACTCGGAATACGCATGGTTGGCGAAACGACAGCTAAGTTATTGGCAAGACATTTCAAGAATATCGAAGCCCTTCGCAATGCTACCGTAGAGGAACTGACTGACGTAGAGGGCGTCGGAGAAATCATCGCCGTCAATGTAGTGGCATATTTCCAAGACGAAAGGAATCGCGAGATTGTTGACAGGCTGATAGGATACGGCCTGCAGATGAGTATCAAGGAAGAAACCCGAAAGAGCAACATCCTCGAGGGCAAAGTAATAGTGGTCAGCGGTGTCTTCTCAAAACACGGCAGAAAAGACTACGAAGAACGTATCATAGAACAGTACGGAGGCAAGCGCTCTTCATCCATAAGCAACAAGACAAGTTTTATCTTGGCAGGCGACAATATGGGGCCCTCTAAACTGCAGAAAGCAGAGAAACTGGGCATCCCCATCGTCAGCGAAGATGAATTCTTGGAGATGATTGGGTACGACGATAACGAAAACAATAACCTTAACGATAACGTTAACGATAACGAAAACGATAACAAGCCCAAAGAACCTGTGCAGCTCTCGCTATTTTAAACATCATACATCTTACATCATACATCTTACATCATACATGTCCATCCATTTCTTCAATCCTGATCACGACATCGCATTGGCACTTAACCTGAGCCGTTTTTCAACACCCCACGTTGGAAGACAGATGCGTTCCGACCTGGGCTACATCCCAGCCCTGTGGGCAGAAGATGGTGATATCGTCATCGTTGAAGACATAGATGCTGCAGACCTTCTTTACAGAAGACACAATATCGCATCCAGGGCAAAGGTGGAATTTCTTACGATGGAGCAGCTGAAAAACTACGATTTCAGTTCTTACTCCATTGCCCCCTGGGGATGGAACAAGAGCATCCGCACAATGTTCCTTGATGCCAAGACAGCAAAAGACTCACTACCGTCAGAAGACAATATTGACGCCATACGCCAGCTGTCCAACAGGGCACTTGCAGTAGAACTCCTCAAATACCTCACAGCAACGGATGGCACCATTGGCACTTCTCACATTTGTACAACCAAAAGCGAGATTGATGCCCTGCTGAAGCAATATAAGGCAATCGTAATAAAAGCACCTTGGAGCAGTAGCGGACGAGGCATAAGATACATCCACATCGACGATGCCCCCAACGAGAACACCCAGAAGTGGATAGACAACACCATCATGCGTCAGGGAACTGTAATAGTAGAGAAGAAATGCCATAAGGTCCTTGACTTTGCTATGGAATACTATGCTACTCCTGGAGGGAAGGTAAGATATGAAGGTCTGTCACTCTTCACCACCAAGAATGGGGCATACACAGGCAATCTGCTCCTCCCCGAAGAAGAAAAAGAAGAACGTCTGGCGCAATACTTCTCCCCTATCCTACTTGAAGAAATCAAGGAAAAAACAGAACGGTTCCTTTCCGACAAGATACAGAGGGCCTACGTCGGACCTCTCGGGGTTGATATGATGGTATGCAGAGACGATTCCGCCCCATCCGGGCAAGACATCAGACTCAATCCCTGCATCGAGATAAATATGCGTCGCACCATGGGACATGTAGCATTAGCACTGTCCAGAAAGGGTCAGCGAGGAACTATGTCAATAGATTATGATGGAAAGAACTATCGATTCCATATTCGCAAGTAGTCTGCTTAAGTCACGTCCTGAAGACGGTCATAAAGGCACCTTCGGGCATGCACTTATCATAGCAGGCCAGTACGGCATGGCTGGGGCTTCCGTCTTGGCAGCACGCGCCTGTCTTCGCAGTGGAGCAGGAAAGGTGACGGTCTGCTGTCCCCAGAAGAATAACGACATCCTGCAGATATCAGTACCAGAGGCTATCCTCAGGCACGACACCTCAGCAACACACTTTTCGCAGCCCATAGACATCTCAGCTTACGACGCCATAGCGATAGGTCCTGGCATCGGCACATCAGCAGAGACTGTTCAGGCTTTGCATGAGCAACTGCTTGTCATAAAGAATTCTGCTAAAAGATGCCCACTGGTAATGGATGCCGACGCCCTGAATATCATCAGTCAGAATCCCTCATGGGCAGCCGACATACCAGACGGCACCATCATCACCCCGCACAAGGGCGAGCAGAAACGCCTTCGTGATGCAGGCATCGACCTTAAGAGATTCATCCTCGTCGATAAGGGACATCCCACCATCGTGTACTCCCCCTTCGGAGGAGAAGAAGGAGAAACATCCTTCCTCTGCCCCTACGGCAACAGCGGTATGGCGACAGCCGGTTCAGGCGATGTCCTCACAGGCGTCATAGTAGGATTGCTGGCACAAGGCTATGAGCCACAAGAGGCAGCCCTTTTGGGAGTCACACTCCACGCCCTTGCCGGCAATGCAGCAACAGCAGCATTGGGGACACATTCAGTAATCGCCTCAGACATCACAGAGCACCTACCACAAGCGTTTGACAGATTGAAAAACGAAAACGAAAACGAAAACTTTTGACCTTTGACTATCAACTTTACACTTACCACTGACTATAAACTAAACAAAAAAAAGCTATGATTCAGAAACTATTCGGATTCGACCCGTCAACAATGACGTTGCGCAAGGAAGTAATCGGTGGTATCACTACCTTCCTCACTATGGCCTACATCCTTGCCGTAAACCCCAGCATTCTCTCTGCCACAGGCATGGATGCCGGTGCTATTTTCACCACCACCTGTATCTCGGCAGTTGTTGCCACCCTTGTGATGGCCCTCTATGCCAAGTTACCGTTTGCCCTGGCTCCAGGTATGGGCCTTAATGCCTTCTTCGCATTCACGGTAGTTCTCACTATGGGCTATTCGTGGCAGTTTGCGCTGACAGCCGTACTGATAGAGGGTATTATCTTCATTCTGCTCACCCTCACAGGTCTGCGCAGGCACATTGTCAATGCCATTCCCCTTGTGCTACGACGTGCCATCAGTCCAGGCATCGGACTGTTCATTGCCTTTGTGGGCTTAAAGAGTGCAGGTATCGTCACCTCTTCCGAGGCAACCTTCATCACCCTCGGCAACATGAGCGAACCAGGTGTATTGCTCAGTATGTTCGGCATTCTGCTGACGGCAGCCCTGTTGGTAAGGAAAGTCACAGGAGCCCTGCTCATCGGTATTCTCATAACCACAGCCATTGGCATACCACTCGGCATCACCAACTATACCGGCATCGTTTCCACACCACCGTCCATAGAGCCTATCTTCTGGCAGTTCGAGTGGCATAATGTGTTTACTGTCGATATGATTATTGTTGTGCTTACCTTCCTGTTCATTGATATGTTCGACACCATCGGCACCCTCATCGGTGTCTCCAACCGTGCCGGTATGGTCGATGACGACGGTAATGTGACACGTATTAACCAAGCCTTCATGGCCGACGCCATCGGCACCACTGTTGGCGCTATGCTCGGCACCTCTACCGTAACTGTTTATGTAGAGAGCGCCTCAGGTGTCAATGCAGGCGGTCGCTCTGGTCTCACCAGTCTTACTACGGCAATCTGCTTTATCATTGCTCTGCTCTTCGCCCCATTATTCCTTGCCATTCCGGCACAGGCCACTGCAGCAGCTCTGATACTCGTAGGTGTCATGATGATGTACGAAGTGCGCAAGGTTGACTTCTCCGATTATGTCACCGGCATCCCATGCTTTGTCTGCATCGTCCTCATGCCACTGACCTACAGCATCTCCGACGGCATTCTCATGGGTGTCATCTCCTATGTCCTTATCCACCTGTTCTCAGGAACCCTCAAGGACAAAGACGAGCGCAACAACATGAACTGGGCCACCATTCTTCTGGCCGTCCTCTTCATCTGCCGCTACGCCTTCCTGTAAACATCAAGAAAACCATACACACAACAACAGAGGGATGACCGCAAGGCCATCCCTCTTTTCGTTTATCATTTCGGGCAAAAAACTCATCCTTCTTACCGTACATCTTACATCAGCCTTCAGCCATCTTACATCCAAAGATAGCAAGGTCGTTCCAAGGTCGTTCGTAGGGGCAAGGAAGGTCGTAGGAAGAGGCATTCACCTGTCAGTTATCACCTATCAACTGTCAACTGTGTACCATAGGCGTAGTATAGGCGTAGCATAGGCGAAGCGTAATCCGAGCGTTATCGACACATCAGCCATTACACCTTGTGATTTTACCCCTTAAAAAGCAACATATGTTCCTTTGCTCACGAACATATGTTCATAGGGGAAGTAACATATGTTATTGGGTCCACGAACATATGTTCATTTTTTAAGGTCTATAAGACATTGGGGAGTTTAACTATTTTAGTTGACTACTTAGAGACTTATTTGTAAAGTAGGTTGACCTGATTAAACTTAATTTTTATTTCACGTTGACTCGATTTGGCGTTAGTCATAAATCTCACCTCTGCCATCTTATGTCAGAAACCTGTAACTATAACACAATCTGTCACATTTTGGTCCAACGCGCCTTTAACAGAGTATTGAATATTGTAATTGACTTGTCAGAAATTACACCACCAGGACTTGTAATAAGGTAATCTGGGTCACAAACGATAATGAGTTTATGCCTTGCTCGACTTATAGCTACATTGAGTAGTTGCTCCCCCTGTTCACCAGCATATATTTTGCCAAAATATGGTTTTTTATTACTTTTTTCAAATCTAGAACAGTCAACCATATCAAATATGATTACGTCACACTCAGAGCCTTGAAAGGTATGTACAGTACCAATTTTTACCCTCTCTTGAAAATTCTGACTATAAGTTCTATCGATGAAACGGGCCTTGAGCAATGAAACTTGTCCCCTGTACGGAGTAATTATGCCAATACTAAACGTTGCTTCTTCGTCATGACTATATATATCAATTAGGTTTATTACAGCCTCTGCGTTTGCAGTATTTTGCCTAGTTCCCCCCTTGGTAAATCTTACAACACCGTCTGCAACACTTGCCATGCCAATGACACATTCACTATATGGGGGACTAGCTACGATTGAATTATATTTCTTGTTCACTGCAATTAATCTGTCAGCATAAAAGGAATGATTAATGATGTCAACGAGTTTGGGGTTTGAACGTCTTTGATTTAGTAATTGGTTCAGGGCTGGATGTTCAGTATGTTCGATATCTATCCCACATAACTTAAATACGCTGTTTCTAAGTATAGGCACTCCTGCCACCGTGATTGGTGAAAGTTGTTGGAAGTCGCCAACCAGAATGATGCGTTTAGTCACCTTACTTGCTAATGCAATCAACTGAGGTAAAGCAAGCATGCTGGCTTCATCAACTATAAGATTGTCTAATTTTCCACTCTTAAGTCTGGGATTTAGAACAAAATTGGATATAGTAGAGAAAACAACTTTAACTTGGCTAATTAAATAGTCTGTATGTTCTTTTAACTGTTCTCTTGCATCCTTTAATTTCGCCTTGATTTTAATAGCTTCGTCTGAATACTGAAGATTATTTTTCTTGAATACGTCTATCTTATTATTGAGAAACTTAATTTTCAGTCGCAAACTACGTGCAACGGAGTCATCTGGAAACAAAAAATCTGTTGCCAATAACTTCTCATCTTGTGTTCGTCCCGCACGATAAAACTCCCCCCGTGGCATTTCCGGCTCATGGACTTCAATAATATCAACCACTTTATTTACTAGTTGGTCAACTGCGACATTTGAAAGACAGCACACAGCGGTACGCTCTCCCTCCAACTTATGAAGTGCCATAATAATTGTTGCCAACGTATACGATTTACCTGTACCTGGAGGTCCCCAAATAAAGGTTATATCATTATCTAATGCCGCTTTGAACGCTCTTTGTTGAGACTTGTCCTCTACTAAGAGGTCGTTTAAGTATTCTGGGTATTTGCCATGAGTTACATGCTTAAGAATTTCCGTAGTGTTATTGAGGAATTTGTGTAAAGGTAAAGTTTTCTCAATCATCTGCTCTGATATTTCTTGGAGAAGTTTCATCAGAGCGACTGTATTCATTGTTGCATCTGATACAACACGTGAATCATATGTTGAATAAATTTGTCTTGTTGTACTAAAGAATAGAAGCGCATTTGCATAGTCGTATTCAACCACTTCACAGGCATAAAAATTATCTAGATTTCTAAATTCGACAGGCATACCTTCTGAAAAATGAGGGTCTTCTCCGTCTTCAACAATCAACTGTGCTTTGTATACATATTGCTTATCTTGTATTGAAATTATTGAGCAGGAGGATACTTTGTAGATTTCTCGATTTCTTGGATTCTTTTGCTCTTCACATTCCGCTTCGAGAGCCTTTTGCATACGCTCAAATAGGTCCAAATTATCTTCGATGTCAAAGAACTCAGGAAAGTTTGCTCTAATCTTGTCTTCTATGAATTTATATTGTAGATTCTCACTAAAATATCCAGGATATTCTCGTTTGACAATACTCATGAGCTCGCTTCGCACAAAAGCCTTTGATTCGTATCTGAAAATATAGTTAGCCCACAGCTGATGAGTATTTACATCATTCATCATTCCAAGTGATGAAACCATTCGCACACTATATTCAAATAGTGCTAAAGGCTCTTTGCTAGATGGAATTTTGGGATGTGTCATAGCTGGAATATCTTTATTAAATCTTAAACCAATCCTTCCTCTTCTCAAAGTATCTGCTTATTTCGAGAATTTCTTCATTCATGGTAATGCCCAAGAAGAAAGCTGCACGAGAGACTCCCACATAAATGTATCGTTTTACAAGATCCATATCAGCATCAGATTTATCAATGTTATGAAAAAATACTACATCAAATTCCATACCCTTTACCACTTCTATGGGATAAACACAAATATGACTTTCAGGAGTGTTACCTTCATTTGTTCCATCAAGTATCTTTATCTTATTGTCCATAAAGAACACTGTTTTCTGAAGGTTTTCTATAAATCGTGGGATGTAACCTTTATCGGTCACAAATATTGCGATAGAGGGGAGTTGCTCTCCATATGCACGATTCACTTCTGATATTCGCTTGGATATCCAATCAATTTTAGAGAATTCATTCTCTTCTACATAAACAAGAGGTGCAGGGACCTTGTTTGACTTCATAAATGCCTTATAATTTGGTATTTCTTTACGAGTATCTATATAGAGTTGTCTTGCCACTTCAAGCAACTTTTTACTTTGACGATAAGAAGTTTTCATTTCAACAGGCGTAATATTCGTCACCACACCATCAAGCTCGCTCCATGAATTGATACCATAGCTAGTCATGCGCTGCATCATATCGCCACAAAGCGTTAAAGAATTGAATTCACGAGTTAGTAGCGACTGCATGGCATAAATATCACAAATACTAAAATCCGTTGCTTCATCTATCCCAATGATAGGACGTGATACTTCTTCATATGCATCAATATACTCATGGTTAACTTTAGCTCCAGATGCTTTTATCTGTTTCACTAAAGAATTAATAAATCCAAGCAATAAAGATTGTTCTTGATGATGCAGTTCTTTACTCTGTTTGCGCTGCATGATTTCTCTCAATAGCTTCAGGTTACAACCCTCAAACTTTGTTTTACTCAGATAAACTCGGAATTTTTTGTATAGTGAAGGTATACCAACTAACATGATAGCACGAACACCTCTTGTATATTTGGCAAACTGCTCGAATATCATCAGTTCTCCTAACTGATGAATCTCATTGTCAAATTTGTCCTGCATCACAGGTAATAGAATCTCTTCTATCAGTTTGTGTTTATCGGATACTTCCTTTGCATCGCCAATCTTGCTATAACAATACGATTTGAGCCATTTCTGTATTTCAGTAGATAATTCATCTTCCTTTGATTGAACTATAGTTTCTTCGCCTTCACTAATCTCTTCGTCCTCTGAAATATCTTCCAACAGTTCACCGCTGGTCAATTCAAGTATATCCTCTATATCAGATTTAGCCGTATTATTCTCGTAAAGTAAAGTACAAATTTTTTCTGCTAGCTCTCTCAAATCATCATTCCTTTCATGAAGGATTCTTTTACAGTCATTGTTATAGACAGATTCAAGGGAGTTGAAAAGTGAAATAAAATGTGCTAAATCATAATTATCAGCGTCCTCAAATCTTTTCTGGATGCTTTGAGCAATAGAAGTCCATTCATAGATTACACCTTCAGCATTAACTTGAGGAAGTTTGGATTTGATTTCACGTAGTTGGTCAAGATAGAAATTTGTAAAGATGTTAACTATATTTGAATCTTGGTAGAACAAGGTATCCGTCAAGTAACATATCTTAAAAGGAGCATTATTATCTTTTGACTCTAACAGATGATAATTGTCCTGCAGAATTATTCGACAGTAATCTTTCCAGTTCCATACCTTTTCATTTGTGTTTTCAAGTCCTTCCTTTTTCATGGCATCAGCAAGGTAATCCTTTAACATCTGTGATGGAGAAAAGAACATCCAGTCTCGCTTTGATTTTTTAGCGCCAAGTAATTGTCTCCTTTGCAACGAGGTTAGTTTGTATTTGTTCAGTTTGTTTTTCTCATCTTCTTCAATTGCAAAAGAATCTGTTAGATATGACAACCGATGTATCATTGTAGTCGTTTTTCCAGTTCCAGGTCCCCCTTTGATAACAATGGTCTTGCCATCAAATAGATTTTGTGACATAATTCGTGTCTGGATTGGGTCAACGATATGGCTATAGCGCATCTCACCTTGTTTTCTGATATAGATGGTTATATTCCTCAAATCCTCTTGCTGCATGGTAAGAATCCTATATTCCTCTCGCAATTTTTTGATAGAATTTGTGATTTTACCTCGCTCATGAGGAGATTCTACCTCCTTCTTCTGGTTTTCAAGATCCTTTATTCTATATTCAATGTCTATTATATCTTCCTTGTTCTGTCTTAGTGTTTCTAAAAACTCTTGAATATTTCGATATTGGTATTTTTGTATATCACCAGCTATAGAAATTGTCTGATTCTGAAGATTAGTTTGGTTTTCCAACAGCACAACATGTTCTTGAACTCGTTTGATGTTATTTAGTGTGGAATATTGAAAAGAAGTACCTACATCGCCCTTTTGCATTTTAATTGCCACATTAGAATATTGAGGGACAAAACGCCCATAACTATTAAGCTCTGATAACTCTCGCGGCGTGAACGCTTTACTCGTAAACCAGAAAGTTTCATATTCGCCATCATACAAACAATGTACTCGGGCATAAGCTACAATGCCGATTCTTTTCCGTGCTTTGGCACAAGAGACTAAATCCTCTACGATATCAATTAAATACTCTTTTGTCTTCTTATGAGTAGAAGCAGTGGGGTGAATATCGTTTGTTTCTTTAGGTTCTTCATTCTTATGATTATTTTTGTCAACCAACGAATTAACTAATGGGACAGAATCATTAATATGTTTGGTTATATTTTTCTCTTCCAAATTATGCTCTGGCTTCGAATCGAATGCAACTTTTTTTATTTCTGCTGGTATTTTGTCTTTAACTTTAATATCACTAATAAAAGAGTGGACAGCTTTGAAGTGAACCCAGAAAGTTGGACACAACTTAAAGGTTCAGATGCAACGAAATT
>ERZ842401.4149-NODE-4149-length-17166-cov-4.373035_pt1 | contig 17166 bp, 10 predicted proteins | sample MGYA00521270_ERZ842401 | MGnify/ENA primary metagenome ERZ842401 (study PRJEB31892, sample SAMEA3878208) | bioreactor metagenome | biome: Moose rumen | place: Sweden | collected 2011-10 | study: EMG produced TPA metagenomics assembly of the PRJEB12797 data set...
GCACGGCTGAGGCCCATCTTGAAGCCCTGCAGGTGAGTTCCTCCCTCGATGGTATTGATGTTGTTCACATAAGAATAGATCTTCTCGGAATAGCCGGTATTGTACTGGAGGGCGATGTCGATGGGGATTATCTTGTCGGATGAGACGCATATAGGCTCGGGGATGAGTTTCTGGGCGCCGGCGTCAAGATAGTCGATGAACTCCTTGAGACCTTCTTCGGAATAGAACAGTTCCGATTTGAAGACCTGCCTGCCGGTGGCCTTGCTCTCGCCGGATTCGTCTTTCACGAATTCCTCCACGAGGGTGCGATTGTCGGTGAGGCGAATACTGATTCCCTTGTTGAGGAATGCAAGTTCGCGCAGCCTGGCGGCCAGAGTCTCATATTTGTAAACCGTGGTCTGCACGAAAATGGCAGGATCCGGATGGAAGGTGATAGTGGTTCCGTGGTCGGATTCGGGACATTCCCCTACTACCTCGACCTGGGTGATGGGCTTGCCCTTGGAATACTTCTGCACGAATATCTTGCCTTCGCGATGCACCTCTGCTATCAGGAGGTCGGAAAGTGCGTTCACGCAGGATACACCCACGCCGTGGAGGCCTCCTGATACCTTATAGCTGCTCTTGTCGAACTTTCCTCCTGCGTGGAGAACGGTGAGCACCACCTCCAGGGCGGAACGGTGCTCCTTCGGATGCATGCCTGTAGGAATACCTCGGCCATTATCCTGCACCCGTACCGAATTGTCTTCGAGTATCTGCACGTCAACTTCGTCGCAGAAACCGGCCATGGCCTCATCGATACAGTTGTCCACCACCTCATACACCAAATGGTGCAGGCCGCGCTCGGAAATGTCGCCGATATACATCGACGGGCGTTTGCGCACGGCCTCCAGGCCTTCCAGCACCTGGATACTGCCTGCTGAATACTGCTCTTCAGCGATCTTCATCTCTTCTTGTTCAGTCATATTGTTGTTCTTTATGTATTTATTATCTTACGTTCAAAGTGATTCCGGCCGTGAAATATATGCCTTTGCGGATGTGCAGAGGCGAAACGGCCACCTTCTGGTTGAGGATGTTGCCTACCCTCGCCCACGCGCCGAGCAAGCCTGTCGTGCGATATTCTCCCTTAAGGCCGAGATCCACGAAGCCGTCAACGGGATAGAGCCCGTCGCGGAGCGTCTGCGCCTTGCAGTCGATGCCTGCAAATATCCTGGAATTCCAGTTGTAAAGGGCGTCGAAATCGATGGCGAACTGGGGCAGGTCCAGATAATTGGAATTCACGTCAAGATTCGTCTTGCGTATCTTCACGGATGCTCCCGCTTCGAAACGGGGGGACTTCCAGTCCGCGTCGATGTCGGCGTAAAGGGTGTTGTAATCGGTATAAGCGATCCGGCTTTCCAGCTGTCCGGCAGTAGAGCCGGCAATGAGTGCGGCGAGTGCGGCATCGGAATATGAAGCCCAGCCGCCGCGTATATCATACTGCAGATATTTCAATACGCTGCCGCGAAGGCCCAGGCCGGCGTTGAGACGCTCGAGCGTCGGCTTGATCCCGGCCGTATAAGCGGTATTGAACCAATGATCTGCCAGTTTCAGTTCCGTGTAGCTCTGCACGAACTTGCCTCCCTTCACAAATGCATAGGCCTGCATTGTATTGTCAAGCAGGTCGGCAGTCACTAAAACGTCGGGATATATCCACTGGATGTCGCTGGCAGGGCTGAGGTTCACCCCGGCCTGCAGCTTCACCATTTCCCACTCGAAGAGGGCCTTCGGAGAAATCTGGGCGACGAAATTGTTGCCATATACATTCGAATAGTAATCGTACTCCAGGTTGAAGTCGATACGCAGATCGAAGGGAAGCATCCAGTTGGGGTACACACCGCCCTTCATTTTGATTCCCGTCTGCGAAAGTTGGGAGTCGAAGGCCTGGTTGAGTTCGAGGTCCATCCCGTAAACGATCTTGGCATCGGTATCGGAACGCAGTCCTCCGCGGAGGGTGAAATCGTGGAACAGGATTCCGGCGTCATAGTCATCAGTAAAGATCCCAGTATAGTCCAGGCCGTATTTCAGTGTGAGATCACGCCCGAACCAGCGTCCGTCCAAGCCCACCTTTTCGGAAAAGTCGTAACCGGAGTAATCGTCGCGTGAATCCACGGCGGAATAATTGCCAAAATAGCCATGGAGATCCTGATATACCGAAAGACGGTGGTCGGAGCCGCTGCGTACCGGGGTCCACACCGCCTTGAGTTCGGGACGAAGGCTGTAGCCAGCTCCCGCCTTGAGGTAGAACTTGCTGTAATCGGATACAGGTTTCTGGGGGGTTACGGTAATCTCGTACGGGGTAAACTCATAGGAGCCCTTGTACGGGGTGGAGAACACATCGTAACTCACTGAGGTGCGGAAACTGTTGAGGGAATCCGGAACTTCCAGAGGGACGGAAAGTTTTCCCGCCTTCCCCATATCCGCCTTGTAGTCATTGGTCACCTGAACCTGAGGATTCAAGTTCTGAGAAAAGACTGGTACGGCGGCGGTCAAAGCCAGTGCCGTTATAACTGATATCCTGTATTTCATAAGCTGGAAATTCTCTGATTAACGCTTTCAATGATGTCGTCGCCCTCTCCAAAGGGAGTATAGCCGTCGCGTATGCTTTCCCAGGTAGCCCTGGCCTGTGCGGTCTTGCCCTGCTCGCGGAAGCTGTCGCCCAACACGATGTAGCACTTGGCCAGCCAGTAGGACTGGTCGCCGCATTTTCCGGCAAAGTCGTAAACGTTGTTCTCGAGTTCGGAGAACTGCCCTGAATCGCAAAGGTCCTTGACCACCATGTAGTAAGATTCGGCGCCTTCGGGAGTGGAAGGGTTTTCGGCGAGTTTGCGGAAGAAGAGAAAGGCCTCGTCGCGATGGCTGGTGGCAAGCAGCGATTTCGCTTCGATGAACCAGCCTTCGCGCTGCTCTGCGGCGGAGGGGCTGTTCGAGATCAGGTCGCGCGCAGCGGCGATGGCGTCGTCGAAACTGTGGGCCTGATATGCCGAGCGCATCTTGCCGAGACGGGCTGCAGCCTTGTTCTCGTCCATCTTGGCGATGTCGAGCAGTGTACAGAATCCGTCGTAGGCATCGGAATAGCGCTGAAGTTCGAAGGAGAGTTTGGCATAATTGTAGGCCGCAGTCTCAGCGAAAGAGCCCTCCTTGAGTTCTTCGGTCGCCTGTTTGAATGCGCTGCATGCCTTTTCTTTTTCGGAGAGATTCCTGTACGAATCGGCCAGATAGAACCAGGCGTCTCCCCTCTTGCTGCCCTGTGGATAATCCTTAAGGTAATTCTGGAACGAGGTCACAGCCCTGTCGTATCCTCCGGAGAGATATATCTGCTCGGCCGTATTGAAATAAATGCTTTCGCGCTCGGCAGGAGTCTTCCCTACCGAAAGGTTGCGGGACTGCATGTACTCCAGAAATTTTTCGGGCTGGTTGGTGGTTTGGTAAATCGAGTTGATGGCCATCAGGGCCTCTTCGGCATATTCGCTCTGGGGAAGAAGATCGACCACCTGCTTGTAATCGGACAGGGCCTGGTCGTAATTCTTCATGTTCCGGTTCGCCATTCCCCTGCCGATGAGGGCACGGGCGGCGAAGGTATTGTCGGACGTGGAAGTCTGCAGGGACCCGAAGGTGGCGACCGCCTGCTTGTTGTCGTCGATCTCCATGTAGGCCCTGCCGAGTTCGTACATCGCCTCCGAATAGAGAGGGGCGTCGGCAGAAGCCTTGGTAACCTGCGACAAGACGTTGACTTTCTCCTTCTTCTTGCCGGACAATCCATAGGAAAGGGCCTGCTGATAGTATGGATAGATGTCGTTGACGTCGTAGTAATTGTCGAGGACTTTCTGATATGCGGGGATGGCCGCCTTGTAGTTGTGACGGGCGAAATCGCAGTCGGCCCTGCGGACCAGGGCATCCTTGCGGCCGGCGGGGTCGCCGTCCTTGATGTATTGGTCAAACCAGCGGGCGGCCGCCTCGTATTTAGCCTGATTGAAATTGGCATATCCGAGATCGTAACTCAACATGCGGCCTTCGCTGCGGTTGTAGAGGGCGGAGATGTTGTAGAGGTCTTCGTAGACCTCGGCAGCGTCGGCGTAATTGCCGCTGTTGAACAGTGATTCAGCAAGCCAGAAGCGGGCGAGCTGGGCATAACGGTCGTTTTTGGGCAGGTTGAAGGACGCGGAACGGAAATAGGGTGCCGCGTCGGTCCAGGCTCCGCCCGAGGCCAGCTGGCTGGCGCGCAGGTAATTGGCCTTGAGGTAATTGCTCAGCTGCTCGTCGTTGAGCTCTTCTATGTTGGAATATGCCTCGATCGCAGCTGCATAATCTTTCGCATTCAGTGCGGCGATCGCAAGATAATTGAATATCTGTTCTTTGCGGGAGGTGTTGGGGTATTGCTGAAGATAGCCTCCGAACACAGACATGTCGGAGTTCAGATCGAAGGCGAGCTTTGCGTAATTGAACCAGGCGTCTTCCTGTATCTTGGTGTCGTATCCTACCTGGGAGGCATCGCGGAAAGCATCGGAGGCAGCCACCTTGTTGCCGACCTTGATATAGGAGAAAGCCAGCTGGTAGTTCGCCACCTGTCCTACGGAGTCGATGCGGCTTTCCATCTTCGAAAACTTCTCGATGGCGCCTTTATAGTCCTGCACGGCATACATCACCGAGCCGGCATGGAAGAGATCGGCACGTGTCTGCCCTTCCTTTTCGCCCTCCATCATGTAGTAAGCGAGGGCCTTCGCCTTGTCGCCCTTCACCAGGTAAGATTCGGAAATGATACGGGCGAGACGCGACCTGCGGCCGTCGGGAGCCTGATCGATCATGGCGGGGCCGTTTTCGATTATGTAGTCATAATCCTTGTCCATGAAACGGCACTCGAGTATGTAGTAATCCGCTATCTCGCGGAAACGCTCATCCTGGCCGGCGAGACGGAACCATTTCTCTGCAACATCGAACTGGCCTCCGTTATAGGCGATATACGCAAGCTGATAACGGGAAGGGGCCGTATAACTGTTCTTCGGGGCCGACTCGACATTCATCAGATAATTGACCGCTTCGTCGTAACGGCCGCCCACATAGGCGCAGTAGCCGCGGCGGAAGTTGTAATTCAGCTGGTCGGCCTGGCTCAGGCGGGTTTCGCTGACCTGCTGGAGCATGGAAGCCGCACCGGCATAATCCTCCTTCGCGAATAGATTGGCGGCATATTCAAAGCGGATGCGGTTGCCAAGTATCGATTCGGGGTAATCGTTGTTGTATTCCCAGAACACGCGTTCGTAGTCGGAATCGTTTCCCTTCACCGCGCAAAGTACCGCATAAGCCTTCGACAGCGGATCGCCAATCTCTTCGAAGACCGTACGGGCTTTGCCGTAAACCCCGTTCTGATAAAGTTTTACGGCATCCTGGAACCTTGGATCGGACTCTTGCGCGCCCGCACGCACGGGCGTAAAGAAAAAGGCTCCTGCCAGCAAACAAATCAACAAACTATAATGTTTCATAGAATGATTATTTTCTAATCTTCAAATATAATCATTTTTATTCAATTAATCAGCAAATAAAACGTATATTTGCAGCACACAGAATCAATTTTTTATGGAATCTCTGATCTCTTTCCGCGATGCGGACATCATGGCCGGCGAGAACGTAGTCGTTCATGGTCTGAACATGGAAATCGCCTCCGGCGACATGGTGTATATCCTTGGGAAGGTCGGCAGTGGAAAAACCTCCATCATACGCACAATAACGGCAGAGAACGCCCTCTGCAAGGGAGAGGGCGAAGCCTGCGGGTTCAAGTTGAAAGGGATCAGGCAGCGCGACATCCCCAGACTCCGCCGCAAACTTGGCGTCGTGTTCCAGGATTTCCGCCTGCTGATGGACCGCAGCGTCTGGGAGAATCTTGATTTCATACTCAAGGCTACAGGCTGGAAGGACAGGCGCAAATGCGACGAACGCATCGATGCCGTGCTGGAAGACGTGGGCATGACCACGAAGGCACACAAGATGCCACATCAGCTTTCAGGAGGTGAACAGCAGCGAATCGCCATCGCAAGGGCCCTGCTCAACGAGCCGGAGGTGATACTTGCCGACGAGCCCACCGGGAATCTCGACGACGAAACCGCAGAAGACATACTCCAGCTTCTCCAGAAACTGAACAAGGAGAACGGCACCACCATCATCATGGTCACGCACGACCGCTGCATCATAGACAGCTACCCCGGACGCGTATTCGTGTGCTCCGACGAAATCTGCACCGAACAATGAAACTGCAGGAAAGATACGACGCGGTCCTGGATTATTTCCGGAAGAATGTCCCGATAGCCGATTCCGAACTGCACTTCGGCAGCGACTACGAGCTGCTCGTATCCGTGATCCTTTCCGCCCAGTGCACCGACAAGAGAGTGAACATGGTCACACCGGCCCTGTTCTCGGCCTATCCAACGGTGGAGGCGCTATCCACGGCTTCCGCCGAAGACATTTACCCCTACATAAAGTCGGTTTCCTATCCCAACAACAAAGCGAAAAACCTCGCGGCGATGGCCCGCAAGGTAATGGTTGATTTCGGAGGAAAGATTCCTTCCGACGTGGATTCGCTGATGAAACTTCCGGGAGCCGGCCGCAAGACGGCCAACGTGGTGGCGTCGATCCTGTATCATGAGCCCGTGGTAGCAGTAGATACTCACGTATTCCGCGTATCACGCCGCCTCGGCCTCAGCAAGGGAAGCACTCCAAGGGCGGTGGAACTCGACCTGGAACGCCATATTCCTCTCGACATCCGCCCCATAGCCCATCACTGGCTGCTCCTGCATGGCCGCTACATCTGCACCTCCCAGCGCCCCAGATGCGAAGGCTGCCCCCTTACTGAATGGTGCGCCTATTTCACGAACTGAGCGGTGAGAGCGGCAATCTTTGCATCTGCATCAGCGCCTTTGGCCCCGAAATAAAACTTGATCTTGGGTTCGGTTCCTGAAGGACGCACCGACACCACATCCCCCGCCTCGCTGAAGAACTGCAGCACGTTGCTCTTCGGCTGCCCGGTCTTCTCGGGCTCAAGATAATCTATCACCTTGCACACAGGCACGCCGGCAAGCTCCTTTGGAGGACACTGACGGAAAGCCGCCATCATGTCGGCTATCTCCTGGGCGCCGCTGATGCCCTTGCGGACTATGTAAACCATGTGCTCCTTGCGGTAGCCTATTTCTGAATACACCTTCTGAAGCAACTGATACATGCTGAGCCCCTGATCGGCAGCCCAGGCGGCGCATTCAGCCACCATTATGCAGGCCATCTGCGCATCCTTGTCGCGCACGAACTGCCCCACATTGAAGCCGTAGCTCTCTTCTCCGCCGCAGACGAATTCTCCGTCCGCCTCATGGCGTTTTACCACCTCGGCTATGTACTTGAAACCGGTAAGCACGTCATAGCAGGGAACGCCGAACTTTTCGCCAAGTTCGCGTATCGATTCGGTAGTCACGATGGTCTTTACCAGGTATTTGCCCTTGCCCAGGGTTCCGAGTTCCTTGCGGCGGCTTAGAATGTAGTAAGTGAGCAGGGTGGCGGTCATGTTGCCGTTGAACTGGACCATTTTGCCGTCATTGTCACGCACCGCGATTCCGAGACGGTCGGCATCAGGGTCGGTGGCCATCACGATGTCGGCGCCTTCCCGGCCGGCAGTTTCGAGGGCCATCTTCATGGCAGCCGGTTCTTCCGGATTGGGCGACACTACCGTGGGGAAATTGCCATCGCTGACATCCTGGTCGGGAACATGGATTATATTCTTGAACCCCAGGCGCTTGAGGCACTCGGGCACCAGGCGTACGCCGCAGCCGTGAAGGGGCGTATAGACGAACTTGATATCGGAATGCCTTGCGCAGGCTTCGGGCGACATCGCAAGAGAGAGGATGTCGCGCAGATACAGTTCATCTACGTCCGCGCCCATGATGTCGATGCTGCCGCAACGCTCCCCTGCCTGGAATCTGACCATGGAAGGTTCGGTAATCTTGTTGACTTCCGCCACGATATCTTTATCGACAGGCGAAGTAATCTGCCCTCCGTCGCTCCAGAACACCTTGTATCCGTTGTATTCCTTGGGGTTGTGGGAGGCCGTGATCATAACGCCTGCCACCGCCCCTTTCAGGCGAATCGCATAGCTCAGCTCGGGAGTGGGACGGATATTGTCGAAAATGAACACATGAATGCCGTTGGCGGACATCACGTCGGCCGTGATCTTTGCGAATTCCTTGCTGTTATTGCGGCTGTCGTAAGAGATGCAGAACCTGAGGTCGTCCCCTTCGCAATGGGCGAGGATATAATTCGCCAGCCCCTGGGTGGCCATGCCGACAGTATATTTGTTCATACGGTTCGTGCCGGGGCCCATTATACCGCGAAGCCCTCCGGTTCCGAATTCAAGATTTTTGTAGAATGCGTCTTCGAATGCAGCCGGATCTGAGTTGCGGAGTTCGATGATTTTTCCTTTGGTTTCGGGATCGAAGTCCCCGGTGAGCCAGGCATTGGCCCGTGAAATATAATCTGCCATGACAATGTGGTTTTACTGTATCTTCAAATATACGAAAAATTATTGATTCTTAAGGTATTTCAACCAAAAAACATGGTCCGCTTCCCTGGAATGTTCTCCCTGCCTGCCCCTGTATCCATGCATGCCGTCGGGATAGATCATGAGTTCGAACTGCTTCCCGGCTTCCTGCAGGGCATCCACCAGCTTGAGGGTGTTCTGGAAATGGACATTGTCGTCTCCCGTTCCATGGGTAAGTTTAAGATGTACGCCATCCTGAAGCATATCCGCATAATTCAGCACTTTGGAAATCTCGAATCCATCGTGGTTCAGATATGGTGTCAGCATAAAACGCTCTGTGTAGTGCGAATCGTAAAGCTCCCAGTCGTAAACGCCTCCGCCGGCTATCCCGCAGCAGAAGTGCTCCGGATGCCGCATGAGCAGCATGGCGGTCATGGTACCCCCGAAAGAGAAGCCTTCAACACCGATGCGCTTGCCATCAACATAGGGAAGGGATTCCACCCATTCCGCCCAGGTCACGAAATCTTTCACGGGCACGCTCGTGAGGTCGCGGAAAACCAAGTCCCTGCCTGCGCGTCCGGTATGTCCGGCGGCACGGCAGTCGGCGACTATGTGGATGATGTCGTTCTCCCCCCACCAGCTGTCGGGCCTCCTCCATCGGTCGGTCACATAAGCGGTATTGGGTCCGCCGTATATCTCGAAATGAACGGGGTATCTGGCTGCAGGGTCGAAATCTGACGGATAAAGTATGCTGCCATACATTTCCTGCCCGTCCGCCGCCTTTATGCAGACAATCTCCGGAAGCGCTGCAGCGGCATTTTTCCGGCCCGGCGCAGCAGAGGCATCGGCCGCAGGAGCATTTTCCCGTAATGGGTTGCGAAGCAACGCGGAGGCGGCCGATGCCTCTGCTGCGCCCTTGCCGACAAAAGAAACGTTATAATCGAATGGCGGCGTCTGCAGATTCGACAACCTCAACTCCGCCGACTTGAAATCCTCCGCGATCGTCACCCTGTCGACATTATACTCCAACGGAGACATCGCAGTTACCCTTCCTTTGCGATCAAGCCTGTACAGAGTGGAACGCACATGCGAATCCCGCTGCGCGGTAAAGAAGATGTTTTTCTTCCTTGAATCGAAACCCTGCAACTGCACGCGCCAGTTGGGTCCTTCGGTCAGAGCGCGAAGCACGGCGCCGTCATAGGAGAGATAATAGATCTGCTCCCATCCGGTTTCGAAATCACGTACCATGTAGAGGCCTTTGTCCGCGAAGAGCATCCCTTCTATCCAGCTAAGCCAGGTGGCGCTGTCTTCGGAATAGGTGCACACTTTGCTGCCATCGGAGGAATCCACCCGGAACAGGTCGAGATGCTGCTGCACGCGTGGTTCGCGCTGCACATACAGATACCTGCCGTCGTCGCCCCAGAAAGGAAGCCCGAAGTACTGGTCCTCATTCTCGTCGAAATCAGCCCAGACTGTGTCTGAAGGCCGGTCCATGTCTATCATACCTATCCTCACCTTAGGGTTCGTCTCCCCCACTTTCGGATAGCGTGTCTCATAAAGGACTCCGTCCTGCCCGATGGCCGAGTAGATGGGGAACATGGGCACCTGCGTCTGGTCGAAGCGATAGAACGCCAGCTTGCGGGAATCCGGACTCCACCAGAAGGCACGGTAGTTGGAAGCACGTCCGAAAATCTCCTCGTAGTACACCCAGGAAGCATAGCCGTTCAATATCAGGTCCGAGCCGTCGTGGGTAAGACGGAGGGTGTCGGAGGAGCCTTTTGCACAGACATACAAGTCGTTGTCCTGCGTGAATGCGAAACGCGATGAATCCGGAGCCCATGTCAGATTCATTATGGAGGCGAGTACGATGATCAGAGTTTTCATACAAAGAAACGGTCGTTGAAATTCACCAGATACACTTTTTCCACTGCCCTGGTGAGGGCGGTATAGAGCCATTTGAGGTCGTCCAGGCTCTGCTCGTCCTGCCAGAAGGGGCAGTCGATGAAGACGCAGGGCCATTGGCCCCCTTGAGATTTGTGGCAGGTGATGGCCTCTGCATATTTCAGTTGCAGTGCGTTATAGTATGGATCTTCCCGCACGGCATCGTAGCGGGCCTTTTTTGTCTTTAGGGCAGAATAGTCGGCGGACACCCCGATATAAAGCTGGTTCTGCTGCTCGTATGTAAGCGAGGCGGATTCGCTCTCGAGGGTATCGAGGCAGACTTTCGCCCTGATTTCACGTTCGTCGTAATCGGGGAAAGACAGCATCGCATCGGCGAAATGAAGTCCGTAGCGGTCTTCATAGTTGCGTATGCGAACCAGCGTGGCCATGTCGCCGTTGGCTATATAGTCCATCCCCTCTACGTCCTGCACGAACTGATAGCAATTCTTCACTATCATGAGTTTATCGCCACGCACAAGGCGTTCTTCCTTGTACTGCACCTGGGCACGCACGCCAAGATTATAGCGTATAGCCCGTTTGTTTGATCGGCAGAGGATGATAGTCCCGTCTTCGCCGTAATCGCCATAGGCTGACGCGAGGGTGTCGATCAGTTCCCCGCCGCTGATGCGAACCACATCCGGGCAGTCACGGATATCGAGCTTGAGCCCGGAGAAACTGTCGCCCGAACCTTCAGCGGAACGGATCATCTCGCGCAGCATAGTTGCGTTCCGGAGTATCCCGGATTCCCCGGCCTGGCGCACCACGGTGGTCAGTTCCGCATAATCCACTCCTCCGAATCCGTCCATGTAATCGGGACTTAGCGCAGGGCTGGCATCCAGACCGACAGGAGGCAGCTGAGCGGCATCTCCCACCATTATCAGTCTGCAATCCACCCCGGTGCGTACGAAACCTATGAGGTCTTCCAGAAGATTCCCAGTCCCGAATGCGGTGGAGCTTTGATGCGAAAGTTCGTCTATCCCGATAAGCGACACCTCGTCCACGACGAACAGAGTGTTGCGGGCCTTGTTCGGAGCTAGCGAAAACTGCCCGAACCCGTCGGATCCCACCGATTTCTGGCGATAGATATGTTTGTGGATAGTATAAGCCGGACGGCCTGCCATGCCGGAAAGCACTTTGGCGGCGCGACCTGTAGGAGCGAGCAGCACGGTATGCAACTTCATCTCTTCAAGAGCATCAATGACCACCGAAAGAGCCGTCGTCTTGCCGGTTCCGGCATAGCCGTTCACAACAAGTATGTCGGCATCATCGCCCGTCAGGAAAGATGATATCTTGTGCATCAGAGCATCCTGACACGGTGTCAGGTCGTAGGAGAAACGACGCACGAATTCTTTGTAGAGAAAGTCGCAGCGGTCCATCTTAACGTTTCCCCCGTCCGAAGATGAATGATGCGACGGCAAGAACAGGATATATCTCCACGCGTCCCATGAACATGTCTATGCTGTAGAAGAATTTTGCCAGGGCAGGTTCCGCATTGTAATTGCCGAAAGTGCCGATGCTGCCTGCGGCCGGTCCCACGTTGTCGAGGCAGCACAGGGTGCCCATGATCGCATTCCCGTTATCGACTCCCGAGGCCAGGCAGAGCAAGGTCGAGATCACGAATACTATGAAGAATATGGCCACATACAGCACATGGGGTTCTACGTCCTTGTCGCTGAGCGGTCTGCCGTTCATGCGGACCTCATTTACCGTAGAGGGGTTGATGGAGCGCTTGATATGCACCACCATGCTCTTGAATACCAGCAGGATGCGGTCGGATTTGACACCGCCGGTGGTGGAGCCCGCCATGCCGCACTGTATTCCGAGCACCATGATCAGCAGGGCCGGATAAATCGGCCACACGCTGTTGTCGCAGATTCCGAATCCCGTCGTGGAGGCATAGCTCAAGGTCTGGAAACTTCCGTCGATCAGGGCCCAGTACCAGGATTCTATTATCCCCTCCGACTTGAGCACGGTAGCGACAATCAGCGAACCTGCTATCAGCACGCCTGTGTAGAACTTTAACACATCATTGTTAAACGGCCTGAACGACCTGGTGACGATAGCGATGTAGAGCATCCCGAAGTGCAGCGACGAAACATACATGAAGAACATAGTCACTAGGGTGACCGGGAGCGAATGGAACGACGCTATGGAAAGGTTGCGCGTGCTGAATCCGCCGGTGGCGCAAACACTGAAGGCATGGTTGACAGCATCGAAAACGGACATCCCGGCAAGGATGTAGGCCAGGAAAGCGACCAGATTCATGCCGAGATAAACGGACGTGAAGATATACACGGTCTGATTGGCCCTCACGTTGTAGGTATCCTTAGAGAGGGACGATAATTCCATGTTCGTGAGTCTCAGCCTCATGGGGCTTGAAGACGGGATTATCAGCAGCAGGAACACCACGACTCCCAAACCTCCGATGAAGTGGGTGGCGCTCCTCCAGAACAGCAGCGACCGGGGAAGGGCTTCGATGTCTTCGAGTATGCTGGCGCCCGTGGTGGTAAAGCCGGAAACGCTTTCGAACCAGGCATTGATTACAGTGAACGGACCTCCCCACAACAGATAAGGCAGCATTCCGAAAACAAACGACAGCAGCCACGAAACCACGATGATCACATACCCCTCGCGCATGGTGATGGCGGCCGTCTTTCTCACGAAAATAAAAGGGAAGATTCCGAAGATGAATGTCAGCAGGAAACTGATGGAAAGCGGAGCTATCGCAGAATCCTCCTTGCCTAAAATGGCTATCAGCAAGGCCAGCAGCATGAACAACGCGCTTACCAGAAGCGCGTAGCCCACATTCCTGCTGATTGTCTTCCAGTTCATCTGTTACTTCCCGGTGTTGTCGCGCTGCTTCATGGCGGAGATGCGCTTGCGGAGCAGCTTGTTTTCCTCGGTGAGTTCTTTCACGGACTCGTTCAGTTCATCGAGCTGGTCGTCGCCATCGAAGCTGTAGCTGTAGTCCCTTCCGAAACTGCGGTAATTCTTGAGATTCGACAACATTTTGTAGATGGGCGAAACATAGCCGCCCTCAAGGAAGAAGAGCAGCATCAGCACCAGCAGCAGTCCCACGGCGACCGCGACCATGCCGGGGATGATGCTCCTGTAAAAAGCGCCCTGGAATGTTTCGGAATTGTCGGCAAGTTCATCGTAAATGGCGTTGGAGAGGGCGTCGATGTCGCCCCGCAGCCGGTTGTACCTGGGCTGCAGGCGCTCGAAGTACCATGAACGCGTGTCAATGAAATCCGACTGAAGAACATCTTCAAGTTCGAAGGATGTGAGCATGTATGCGGCATAGGCATATTGCACCGAATCTGCAAGATGGGCTACGGCCGAATTGGGGGCCGATGAACGCAGAGAATCGCATCTGGCCGAAAAAGCGGCTTCGTCGAAACCCGGACGCCCCGAGGAAGCTTCGTCGCCGATTACGGCAAGGATCGCGAGATTGTATTCGTTGGCATCGTCATAAAGCTTCTGGGCTGCATTGATGCTTTCGATATTGTCGGCTATCATGTCGGAGATGTACGAACTCATGCGCCCGTATTCTAGCACGGAGATGATGCTCGAAATGAGCAGCACCAGGCCGATGGAACACAGGCTCAAGTATAACTTGGATCTGAGCGACAATCTCTTCTCTTTCATTTTTTAAAAAAATTTAAAAAACTTTACAAAAGTACTAATATTTTTGTTAATTTTGTAATATCCAACGCTAAGACTTATGACGACGGCCCAAAAAGGAATAATAGACCTGTGTATAAAAAACGGCGATTGCAGCATTGCCGATTTCAGCAAGGGCTTGGCGATAAGTGTTCCTACGGTAACCAAACTGGTTTCGGAACTGATTTCAGACGGTTTCCTTACCGACAAAGGCAAGGTCGGCACCAGCGGAGGACGCAGGCCGACGACTTTCGGCCTCAATCCGGATGCCGGGTATTTCATCGGTGTCGATATCGCCCGCCAGCACTTCCATATAGCCATCGCCGACTTCCGCGGCACCCTCAAGTTCTTCATCCAGGACATTTCCTTCGTGCTCGAGGCGAACGCCGATTCTTTCCGAACGATCTGCAAGAAAATTAAAGAAGTGGTCATAGGTTCCAGCATTCCGTGGAACAAGGTGCTTGGAATCGGGATCAGCCTCTCCGGCAGGGTGAACCCGGAGAAAGGTTTCAGCCTGTCGTATTTTGTAAGCGACGATATCCCGCTGAAAGATATTTTCCAGCGCGAACTTGGGGCGCCGGTCAGCATAGAGAACGATTCCCGCGCAATGACATACGGGGAGTACATGCAGTCCGCCGCGGATTCCGATCAGGACATATTGTTCATCAATCTCAGCTGGGGCCTGGGAATGGGCATGATACTCGACGGTAAATTGTATTACGGCAAATCCGGCTTTTCGGGAGAGTTCGGGCACTTCCCCCTGCTCGACAACAATATCATGTGCCGCTGCGGCAAGATAGGCTGCCTCGAAACCGGAGCGTCCGGATCCGCGCTCACGAAATGGATCGTTTCGCGCCTTCAGGAAGGGCGCCGTTCATCACTGAACAACATATACAAGGAAAAAGGAGAAATCTCCCTGCAGAACGTGCTGGATGCGGTCGAAGACGAAGACGTGCTTGCCATCGAAGGCATAGGCAGCATGGGCGAAACCCTCGGTCGCGGCATAGCCGGACTGATCAACATTTTCAATCCCGGCCTGGTGGTCATAGGCGGCCGCCTGATAGTCGGCAGGGATTACCTGATGCTGCCCATACGCACGGCCGTCAACAAATATTCGCTCAGCAAAGTCAGTGCCGACACCCGCATACGTTTCTCTCGTCTGGGGCGCAGCGCTGCAGCAATCGGCGACTGCCTTCTGTCGCGGAGCAAATATCTTTCACAGCTTTAAATCTTACTACCGATAATGAAAAGATCGTTATTCCCATGCCTCTGCCTGATTTTCATCTGCGCAGTTTCCCAGGCACAACCTAAACTGGACAAAAACAACATACCCGCCATTGTAAAGGCGATGACTCCCGAAGAAAAAGCTCTTCTGGTGGTCGGTATACAGAAAGACAAGGAGCCATGGAAGGGCAAATTCCTTCCCGGCACAGGAGGAGTCACATATCCCATACCCCGTCTCGGGATTCCTTCGATAGTAATGATGGACGGTCCCGTGGGCATAAGGCTTGACGAGAATCTGACGACCTGCTTCCCCACAGGACTGCTCACCGCAGCTTCGTGGGACAAGGACGCAGCACGACGGATTGGAGAAGCCATAGGGGAAGAATCCCTCGCAATGGGCAACGATGTGATTCTTGCTCCCGGCATGAATATCCTGCGGAATCCCCTGAACGGCAGGAACTTCGAATATTTCTCCGAGGATCCGGTGCTTGCAGGACTGATTGCCGCAGCTTATGTGAACGGTGTGCAGAGCAAGGGAGTAGGCACATCCGCAAAGCACTTTGCAGCCAACAACCAGGAAACCAACCGTCTGGACGGTGATTCCCGTCTCGACACCAGGACACTGCGCGAAATCTATACAAAGGCGTTTGAACTCTGCGTGCGGGACTCCCAGCCATGGACCATCATGGCGTCTTATAACTACCTCAACGGCGAATATACTCAGGAGAGCCGCGGCCTGCTCAACGACATACTGCGGGAAGAGTTCGGATTCAAGGGCCTGGTCGTAACCGACTGGACCGGAAAAAGGAACACTCCCAAACAGATACATGCAGGCTCCGACCTGCTCATGGGCGGACATCCTTCCCAGACAGAGCATATTCTCGAAAGCCTGGCGGACGGCTCTCTCAATACGGAGGACCTCGACCGCGCAGTCACCAAGGTTCTGGAACTCATCGTAAAGACTCCTGCATTCAACGGCAACAAACCTAACCTGAAACCGGATCTGGATGCCGGCGCAAAGGCCGCGAGGGAACTCGCCTCCGAAGGCATGGTCCTTCTCAAGAACAACGGCATCCTGCCTGCAAAAGCCGCAAAGACTGCGCTTTTCGGCGTATATTCCTACGATCTGATACAGGGAGGCAACGGGGCCGCATGGGTTCATTCCCCTCATGTAGTGAGCCTTGCGGAAGGTCTGGGCAATGCCGGTTTCAGTCTGGATGCCGACCTCTGCAAGTTATATGAAGGATATGCCTCCTTCATTGCAGAAGACCTTAAAAACAACCACAGGGTGAATGTGCATGTGGGCGACGCCCAGAAGCCGGAGTTGGAGATCACCCCATTCCTGATAGAAAAATCAGCCAAAGACAACGACCTGGCCGTGATCACCCTCGGGCGCATTTCCGGAGAGGCCCGCGACCGCATCCTGGGCAAGGACTTCCTCCTGCAGGAAAACGAGATCAATCTGATAGAGAATGTCTGCGAAGTGTTCCATGCCGCGGGCAAGAAGGTGGTGGTCGTTCTCAACATCTGCGGCCCGGTCGAAACCGCATCCTGGAGTTATCTGCCCGATGCCATCCTCTGTGCCTGGTTGCCCGGCCAGGAAGGCGGAAATGCCATTGTCGACGTGCTGGGCGGGAAAGTGAATCCATCCGGAAAACTCCCCATGACCTTCCCTCTCGACTATTTCGATGCAGCCGGAGCGGAAGATTTTCCCTACGATTTCCACAGCGACAGGGCGAATGAAAGCGCCGTGCATCCTGAAAGACGCGGCCTTCCCCTTAAGAACATCGCAT
>ERZ842401.4150-NODE-4150-length-17165-cov-5.648334_pt1 | contig 17165 bp, 10 predicted proteins | sample MGYA00521270_ERZ842401 | MGnify/ENA primary metagenome ERZ842401 (study PRJEB31892, sample SAMEA3878208) | bioreactor metagenome | biome: Moose rumen | place: Sweden | collected 2011-10 | study: EMG produced TPA metagenomics assembly of the PRJEB12797 data set...
AGGCGACTGGCTCTCAAATCGCGGGAATTGCCTCACTTGTGGTAGGTGTGGTGCTCGCGTTCTTGGGCGCGGGGCTTTTCCCCGTGGCGATTGCGTGCTGTGTGGTCGCCTTTGCTACGGAATATATAGTGAATTTATTTTAAAAATGACAAAATGAGGAAGTTGTGCTATAATTCTTTTTTGTGAAAGATTTTACGCGTTTTTTCTTTCATTTGCTTTTTTCTCTTTTCTTTATTTTTTCCCTTGTTGCGTGCGAGGTTCTTTTTCCCGAAACAAAGGGTGAAATTTCTGCGTCTGTTATACTTCCTTCTTCAGAAACGGGGGAATTCCTCGAATATACGCTTCCAGACGGAACGGAAACATCGTTGTGGAGAAGCACAGAAGATATTCGTTCTATTCGCCTTGAAATTATCAAAAGCGGCGGCTCAACCCAAAATTTTTCTATGCAAGCTGGCATACCAATTTCTACGGGGCGGCTTCCAGAGGGAACATATTCCCTTTGGGCGTATGCCTATGACAAGGGCGGCTCTCTCGTTGCGGGAAATGAAAGTGCAGTTACTTTTTCGCTTAGCGGCGGTGAAGAAAAACGGGTTGCGATTCAGCTTTCATGGATGGCATATTCCGGGAATTCTTCCCAAAAAACACATGTCGTCAGTTTTTATGATGAGCGGATAGGCGGCGTTGTCGATTCGGTGAGCGTCAGTGATGGTGCATTTCTTGAAAAGGCGAGTTTTGCGCAATTTGCAGGGCTTTCATTCGGTACTTGGTATAAAGATTCTTCGCTCACGCAGGATTTTTTTAGCGGAGAATCATCGCGTGAGCCGATTTTGTACAATATTACGCTTTGGGGAAGGAGCAGGGGTGCAGGGAATGGCTCATCGATTCTGTATGTTTCCAGCACTGGTGACGATGCTTCAGGTGATGGCACGCAGGCAAATCCCGTTGCAAGTTTCGCACGCGCTTTTGAAATCATACAGAGGCAAAATGACGCTTCAATTGATTACATCATTTACGCGAGCGGAATATTTACTCAAAGAATTTCAATTGGCTATCTTCCGCTTTCTTCTCTCACGATTGCTTCTGCTGACGGTTCAAGCGCGATTTTTGACGGCGAAGACTCTCATCAGGCTCTACTAATCAAAAGTGAAACAAGCTTTGACATTACGCTCGAAAATATAACGATTCAAAATGGCCGTGCCCGGCAAGGAGCAGGAATCAATCATCAGGGAACGGGGCTTTTAACGGTCAAAAATTGTGTTGTAAGCGAGAACAAGGCATATAGCGAAACTGTCATAAGCGATGATGGTACGGAAACGACAAAAAATGCAAACGCGGGCGGAATCAGCGTAACAAAGGGAAGCCTTGCAGTCATCGATACGGCAATCACGAACAATTATGCGCAATACAACGGCGGTGCAATTCATATTTCTTCTGGCGGAACGCTTACGATTTCAGGAAATTCAAAAATTGAATACAACACTGCGGATTATACGGCGGCGGCGATTTCTGTAAATAACGGAATTTGCACAATGACTGGTGGCGAAATCTCAAATAATTCTGGTTGCAAAGGTGTCGCTCTTACCATTCAGCGATACGGCACATTTATTCTTGAAGACGGAACAATTTCAAATAATAATTCACGGCATATTTCTGGAAATGAGAGCAAAACGGGAGATGCAGGTGCAATTTTTATCAATTCAAAACCAGAGGAAAATCTTTTTGGCACTTTCATAATGAAGGGCGGAAAACTGATTCAGAATTCCGCGGAAGGAAAAGGCGGTGCAATCTATAATTATGGTGGAATTATTCGTTTGGAAGGGGGAGAAATTTCAGAAAATACGGCGGCTAATTACGGGGGGGCAGTGTATATCAATTCGGGAACTTTTGATTTGAGCGGAAGCGTAAAAATTCCGGCGGGAAGCGCAAACAATGACATTTTCTTGCGTTCGGGCAATTACATAACTATTTCCGGAACTCTTTCCGCACTTTCTGAGGCAAAAATCACGCCAAGTGCGTACACGGAAGGGGAGCAAATCCTTTCAGAAAGCGCGAGTGGGCTTGTTGCAAAAAATTACAGTAAATTTGCGGTAAAAACGGATTCCGACGGTACGGAATGGGGAGTGAATTCTGCGGGAACATTGCAAAAGCAAAAGACACTTAATCCTTCTGACTCCGCAAATATTACAGATCCATCGATTCCGTATATCATAAAAGGTTCGGCAAGCACAAATAATGCGCAAATCGACATCAACAATATCGACATTAACGATAATGTGACTGCTACAGAAGATTCCACTTACTATATCACGCTTGATAATGTAAAGCGAAATGCACCGCAATGGGCGAGCAGTTTCATCATCTACAACAAAAATGTAGGGACGACTGTTACCGTTTATATTACCGTTATCGGGGAGAATAAACTGTTTGGGCATAACCATAGCGGAATAAAACTTACTGGCGTTACTGGCGCGCATATCAATGTGATTTTAAACACGGTGGAATCTGGCTCGATTGATTTTGATGCGACATATTCTGGCACTACGGATTTTGCTGTAGAAAGGGTTACGAGTACGGTCAGGGTGGAAAGCGGCTGTTCTTTTAGCGGCACAAGCAATGGCACAACATACAGCGATGTCGATGCATTCTTCTCAGCGGCAAAAAATTCTACGGGCGGAAGCTCCTTCTCGCTCACTAAGTAGTTTTTCCCGTTTGTTGCCGAATGGCTTGTGAATTTGCTATAATCTATTCGTGGAAAAGTCAGAAAAAAATTATTCGTTCAAAAACATTCACCGCGTCGATGGCGAGAAAATCGTCATTCAGGGCGCGCGAGAGCATAATCTTAAAAATATCAGCGTGGAGATTCCGCGAAACCGCCTTGTCGTCATTTCGGGGCTTTCTGGGTCGGGAAAATCTTCGCTTGCCTTTGACACGCTCTTTGCCGAAGGTCAGCGGCGTTACATGGAAAGCCTTTCTTCGTACGCGCGGCAGTTTTTGGGGAGCATGGACAAGCCCGATGTCGATTTGATTGAGGGGCTTTCTCCCGCCATTTCTATAGAACAAAAGACCACGCACAACAACCCGCGCTCAACGGTCGGCACGGTCACTGAAATTTACGATTACTACAGGCTTCTCTTCGCTCGGATTGGGCATGCGCACTGTCCGAATTGCGGGCGCGAAATCAAAGAACAGAGCGAAGACCAGATTATCGACACGATTATGTCTTGGGGCGAGGGAACGAGAATCACCCTGCTTGCTCCCGTGATTCGCGGAAAAAAGGGCGAGCATCAAAAAATCATCGAGGACGCGCAAAAGTCAGGCTTTGTTCGGGCGAGAATCGACGGTTTAATGGTGGAACTTGACGACTCAATAAAGCTCGACAAGCAGAAAAAGCACACAATTGAAATCGTTGTTGACCGAATCGCAATCAAAGAGGACTCGCGCAAACGGCTTGCAGAAAGCGTTGAGGCGGCGTTGCAGAGCGCGAACGGCGTGATTGTCGTGCTTCGCCGCGTTGACGACGAGAGCGAAAAGGGCTTCCACGAAGAAGAAGTGTTTTTCAGCCAGAAAAATGCCTGCCCTGACTGCGGAATTTCGATTCCAGAGTTGCAACCGCGACTGTTTTCGTTCAACAATCCCTTCGGAGCGTGTCCTGAATGCACGGGCATCGGCGAAAAAATGGAATGGGATGCCTCAAAAATCCTTCCCGACGATTCGCTTTCGTTTAATGAGGGCGCGTTTCCGTTCTACAATCCCGACAGCGAGTGGAACAAGTCGCTTTTTAGCGCGGTGGCAGAAACGGGCGGATTTTCGCTCGACACGCCGATTAAAGATTTGAGTGAGAGCCAGCGCGAATTCTTATGGAAGGGCGACGACACAAAAATCATGCACTGGATTTACCAAAAGCAGAGCGGCGAGGGCTATTCCGAATACAAACGGCCGTGGATTGGCGTGTGGGCGGACATGAAACGGCGGCACAATGAGGCATGGGGCGAAGCACAGCGCGTTCGCATGGAAGAGAAATTCATGTCGGTGTCGGAATGCTCTAGCTGCCACGGAAAGCGATTGCGAGCCGAAGCACTGGGAGTCACGCTTGGTGGAAAGAACATCATCGAACTGTGTGCGCTCAGCGTAATTGAAAGCCTTGATTTTGTGGAAAATTTGGTTCTCACCGAGACTGAAAAACTCATTGCTTCTCAAATCTTAAAGGAAATAAAGGCGCGGCTCACTTTCTTGAAGAATGTCGGCTTGGATTATCTCACGCTTGAACGCTCGGCGGGTACTCTTTCTGGCGGCGAGGCTCAGCGAATCCGTCTTGCCACTCAGATTGGCTCAGGTCTTACGGGCGTTATGTACATTCTTGACGAGCCTTCAATCGGGCTTCATCAGCGCGACAACGAACGATTGATTGAAACTCTGACTTATCTCCGCGATTTGAAGAACACGGTCATCGTGGTTGAGCATGATGAGCAGACTTTGCGCACGGCGGACTGGGTGGTGGACATCGGTCCTGGCGCGGGCGTTCACGGCGGAAATGTCATCGCTTCGGGAACTCCTGAGCAGGTCATGGAAGTAGCCGAAAGCATTACGGGGCAGTACCTCAAAGGCACGCTCTTTATGCCCGTGCCGAAAGCGCGCCGCAAAGGAAACGGAAATTTCATTTCAATCAAAGGCGTGCGCGAGCATAACCTTAAAAATGTGAGCGTTCAAATTCCTCTTGGCACTTTCACCTGCATTACGGGCGTTTCGGGAAGCGGAAAGTCTACTCTTTTGAGCGATGTGTTCTATCCTGTGGTCTCTAACGCGCTCATGCGAACGAACTACAAGGCAGGTGCGCACGATGACATTACGGGAATTGAGCATATCGATAAAGTCATAAACATTGACCAGTCGCCGATTGGTCGCACGCCGCGAAGCAATCCAGTCACCTATGTGGGCGTGTTTGATTCTATCCGCGAACTGTTCTCCACGCTCCCCGACTCAAAGGCGCGGGGCTACAAGAGCGGTCGGTTCAGCTTCAATGTGAAGGGCGGCCGCTGCGAAAACTGTCAGGGCGCGGGCACGATTACGATTGAGATGAACTTCCTGCCCGATGTGTTCATTCAGTGTGATGTGTGCCACGGACACCGCTTCAATCAGGAAACGCTCAATGTGCGCTACAAGGGCAAGAATATTTCCGATGTGCTCGACATGACGATTGAAGAAGCTGCGGATTTTTTCAGTTCGATTCCGCATATTTCTCGGAAGCTGGAAACGCTCAAAAGCGTCGGCTTGGGCTACATTCAGCTCGGTCAGAACGCACTCACGCTCTCAGGCGGCGAGGCTCAGCGCGTAAAACTCGCCACGGAACTTGCCCGCCCCTCAACAGGGAAAACGCTCTACATCTTGGACGAGCCGACCACGGGCTTACATTTTGCGGATGTCAAAGTCTTAATGGAAGTGATTCAGCGGCTCGTTGATAAGGGCAACTCTGTCGTGATGATTGAGCACAACCTCGATGTGATTTGCCAGGCAGACCATATCATCGACTTGGGACCCGACGGCGGAAACAAAGGCGGTCAAATCGTAGATGTCGGCACCCCCGAAGAACTTGCCGCTCGCTGGCAAACAACCGGCAGCTACACGGGCAAGTTTGTTGAGGAGCAGTTGAAACACGCTCACAGAGAAGAATAGAAATCCACAGATTAGCACAGATATACACGGATTAAAAGTTTAGAGATACGAAAAATCTTCGTGCTTATATGAAAAATGTTCCCCGTCGAGAACATATAATCTGTGAAAATCTGTGTCTATCTGTGGACAGAAATATATGAAAAAGTTTTTTGCGCTTGCAGTTTTGATTTTCTCGCTTGTTCTGCCGATTTTCGGGGCGGAGGGGGAGAAGTCTGTCATTTCGATTGACCAGGCGCAGAAAGTCGAAAATACGAAAGATGCGGTTTCGGGAGAAGATTGCATCGTGCTTACGGGGAATGTCAAAATCTCCGTGTCGCGCGGAAGCACTAAGACCACCATTTCCGCCGAGCGAATCAACTACAACCGCGCAACTGAAATGCTCTACGCCGAGGGAAGCGTTTCTTTGGAGCAGACGGGCGGGAGCGCGGGCGGCGAGACAATCACGGCTTCAAGCCTTTTGTTCAACACGGCGACCCTTGAGGGCGTTTTTGACAACGGGCGCGCGGTTCAGACTTCAAGCGATGCAATCAATCTTCCTTCTGGCTCAACTCTCATAGTCGCTTCTGATGTTTTCGGGCGCGACTCGGGCGGAACGATTGCGTTCAAGTCGGGAGAGCTTACTTTCTGCGACGACGAGAACCCGCACTGGCGAATTCGTGCTTCGAGAATCTGGCTCTTACCAGGCGGAGAATTCGCATTCTTGAACGCAACGCTCTATGTCGGTTATGTGCCGCTTCTCTATCTCCCGGCGTTCTACTATCCGAAAGACGAGCTTGTCTTTAACCCGACTTTTGGCTTTCGTAAGCGCGAAGGCTATTATATCAACACGACAACCTATCTCTACGGGCGAAAACCTTCCGATGCAAAAAGCAGTGCCGACATCAATTCTGAAAACAATTCTTCAAGCAGCAGCAGTTCAAGTTCTGACAGCGATGATAAAATCAATTTTTTCAGTTTTATGAACACAAGTTCTATGAAAGAACAGCGTCTGGAAGGCTTGGTTTTGCATAATCTCGATGAAGATTATTCCGGAGACACTTCAAATTATTTTAAAGTCATGGCTGATTATTACGCGAATATGGGTACGATGGTCGGTTTTGACGGAACTTTTGCCCCTGGAAGCGTGCTCACAAGTTTGAGCACGAATCTAGAGCTTGGTTTTTCAAACACGATTTTCCGAAATAATTCAGTGTATCTCCCGAAAAATTCCGTGGGCGAAATTGTCGAGGATAAATCGAATTTCATGGGAATAGAAAAGCCGTTCCGATACCAGGCGAATCTTAAATTTTCGATAGCGAAGCCTTTCTCTCTTTCTGTCAGTATGCCCGTTTATTCAGACCCGTACTTTGACTATGATTTTAACACGCGCGCCGAAACAATGGACTGGATTGACTTTGCGATGAACAGCGTTGATGCATACTCGGCGAGTGATGAGTTCACGGTTACCGAAACATCATCATTCAGCTGGACGCTTAACGGTTCTTATTCACTAAAAATTCCTGAGCTTATAAATCCGTACATTTCAACTTTTTCTATTTCTAGCTTCAGCTCATCCATTGTATATTCATCAAAAGTGAATGAGAATTTGTCTTCGGATGAGCGGTACAAAGACGATTCTTCATGGGCGACATACAGTCCAGAAAGAAAATTTTATTATCCGTCGCAGATAACGCCTTTTAAAGTGAGCGGACGGCTTGCGGGAACTGTTTTTCAGTATCCAAGAACAAAAACTTCTTCAAAAAAAACGAATACGCCGCCAACGCTTTCTCCGCCAGAAGAACTTGATACTTCTGAAAAACCGAGTGATGAGAAAGCGGCCGATGAGAAACCGGCGGAAAATGCAGAGAATGACGGGAACGAAGAAAAAGAGATTGTTTTTACGGAGACATATCTTCCTGAACTGTCGGTGCAAACTTTTTCCACGAGGGCAATAAATGGTCTTTCGTATTCGCTCACTTATTCCGTTTCCCCTGATTTTACTTCACAATTTTCATATTCTTCGGTTATTCTAAAGACTCCGGAAGATTTTGACTGGAATGATATGCAGTCGAGCTATATTCAAGTGAAATCTCCAACGGTACTTACCAGCACGCTCGGGTATCGGGATAGTTTTGTCACGCTGACGGATACTTTTACTTTTAGTCCGATTTATCAAAAACACCCGTATTTAAAGATAACCGAGACTTCTTCCGAAGGCGGGTACACCGAGACTTCTGCAAAATCCGTTGAAAAATCCGATTATGCCGCTCGGAAAATGGATTTGACCGATGTGAACGCGCTTACGCTCAAACCGTTTTATTATACCGAGCATTTTTCGGAGACATCTTTGATCTGGAACACAACGATAAAAATGGTTCGCACTGATTTTGTCGGTGATGCGGATAATCCCGAATGGGAATACCTTACGACTGATTTGACCGATGAAGAATGCGTCACCGTTCACAATTTAAATTTTGTGCTCGGCGCGAATGAATTCAACAAAAATGTGTATCAAACGCTCTCGCTTACGACCACACTTCCGCCGCAAGTTGACGAGTACAAAGGAACGCTTACGCTCGGAGTTCCGTATATCGTGCTTACAGCGGGAACGGGCGTAAAACAAAAAAGCAAAGACGATGACACTTGGGTAAAAGAAGATTTTACACAATCGCTTTCGATAAGCATGTTTTCGAGCTCACTTAAGTTCACGCAGTCGTATGTTTACAATATGGAAGACGAAGAGCACACTTCTCTGAAATTTTCTCTTTCCGGGTTTGGCTTGCAGGCTGCGTACACGGCATCGTATGTCACTGGCTATGATTTTAGCGAGACGAAAGGCTGGGTGAGTAACAGCGAAAAGGAATTTCAGCCGTATCAGGCGAGCCTTGCGTATGCGAGCGGAACAAAAACTTTTAAACGGTGGAGCGATCGGCTTTCCGTTGCGCCTTCACTCTCAACCAGTGTTGTGTATGACTGTATTCGCCCCACAAACACTTATTTCCGCTTTATTCCGGCGCTTACTTTTAAGGTCAATAATTTTCTTGATTTGTCGTTCAGCCTTGAAACAAAGAACAGCAGCGTCTACCGCTATTTCTGCTCAAACGAAGACTATCAGTATTATTACAAGGGCGCAGGAGAACGAAATTTTCTTAATGATTTGATTGATTCTTTCCGGCTTGATGACGAAGAAAAGCGCAAGGCAAGTTCTTTCAAACTTCAGACTTTGAAAGTCTCCGTTACCCATGCCCTTGATGACTGGGATTTAAACTGTTCGTTCTCAATTACTCCGCGCTTGCTTAGTCCGACTTCAACGGGGTATGCCGGCGACGGCGTACACTCGTACTATGATTTCAGCCCCTATTTTTCAATCAGCGTAGCATGGCGGCCTTTAGCCAGTATGAAGACGCAAATCGTTGATGAGTATGGCGAGTGGGAACTTAACCCTTAGGTTAAGTTCCCACTCGGGTAACAAGAATTGAAAAGCAATTCTTGGGCGAATGGGAATTAAATCCTTAGTTTTTGCTTTTGGGCGCGAAATTGTTCTCAGTGAGTTTTCTACCGTGTTACGCTCATTCGTAATGATTGAATTATTCTTAAAATGTCTGAAAAGTCTGAATTCTTCTTAAATATGACTGATAACGACTTTTTGTACCGAATATGCAATCCGATTATAAAGTTAGAGACGGAGGGTGTCATGTGCTTTGTGTGTTCCGGCAGGAAAAGAAACACATTTGAATTATTATATCAGGAAGTTTCTTCAAGCGATGATGTTTTTATTTTTTATGAAAGCGGGCTGAGCCTTTTGAAAGACTTAATCTGCAAGAATATTTCTGCGGATTTGCTTCTCCTTGAATACAGCTTGTATCAAGGTTTTTCCGATTTCTTCTATGATGTTTTGCTTGCGAAGAATATGAAAATCCCGATTATTTTGATTGGAAATCCCTTTTTAAAAAGGAAGAGCCTTGCTCAGCGGTGGATTTCTGAAAATGAATTGTATTATGATGTGCAAACATTTCATACATTGCGGCATATTTTGCAAAGAATAACCGAGGCGCTCGGGCTTGAAATGATACACCGCCTCTTTTTTGAAGAAGCAGCCGAAAGTTCCGCACCGAAAAAGGCAAATCTTGTTGAAATTATCCGAAAAAAAACAGCATTGACACCTGTTGTCAGCAACCTTCTGAACTTTTTTTATAAAAATCGCCGCCGAGAAATCTCTATAAGAGAAATTGAAAATCTGCTTCACATTGCGGCAAAATCTGAAAAAATACGAAAAAATGTCGTTTATGCGTATATCTCAAAACTGAGGAAATGCGTTGAGACTGTTTCTTTTTGCTCGATTGAGATTGTCCGCACAAGAAAAGGCTTTTACCAGTTGATTGAAAATCGCGAGGAATGAGCATTTGCCTGACTGGGCATTGCCCATTCCCCGGTATGCGTTATTTAATCCGCGCGTTGATGAACTCCATCTTCAAGTTCTTCATGCTCTCTGTGAGCGAGACTTTGTAGATGTGCGGGTTCAAAATGCGCTTGTATGAGCCGTCGAAACTTTCGAGCTGTTTCTGCATGGTCTCGCGAGCCTTTCGAAGCACCTCCGCTTCGGTGATTTTTTCGCCCACACGCTTTCCGCCCGCAACGACTTTTTTAAGAAGCGGCTCGACCTTTGCCGCCGTGAAAGTGAACTGGCGGTAATCGACCATCGGGTGATAGTAGCGGTATTCTTTTCCGCTTTCGATTTTTTCGTCTTCAAGCGCGATGATGTCAGCCTTTGCGTTTCCCTCTGCGTCGTAGAGTCGGTACACATTCTTGATTCCTGGGTTCGTGTTCTTTTCGGGGTTGTCGCTGAATTTCATCGCGGGCTTCATTTCGTTCGTTGTCTCATCGTGCCGTGCCCCGAGCTTGTACACGCCCGTAAAGCTCGCCTCGTTTCCGCCCGTAACCATGTGCGTGCCTACGCCCCAAGAGTTAATCGGCGTGTCCTGCTGCACGAGCGTTTCGATGATTTCTTCGGTAAGCTCGTTTGAGACGCAGATTTTTGCCTGCGGGAAGCCCGCCTTGTCGAGTTCCTTTCGCACTTCGCGTGTTAAATAAGAGATGTCGCCTGAGTCAAGGCGAACGCCGAAGTTGTAGCCCTTTTCAACAAGCTCGCGTCCTGCGATAATCGCGTTCTTGATTCCCGAGCGGAGCGTGTCGTAGGTGTCAATCAAAAAAACCGCGTTCGTGGGGTAAATCTTCGCGTAGGCGCGGAATGCCTCAAGCTCGCTCGGAAACGCCATAATCCAAGAGTGCGCCATCGTTCCCATGACGGGAATTCCGTAGATTTTTCCTGCCAAAGTGTTGCTCGTTCCCGCCGCACCGCCGATAAATGCCGCACGGGTCGCGCTCATGCCGCCGTCAGGCCCTTGCGCACGGCGCAAACCGAATTCCATGATTCCGCCTTTTTTGCTCGCAAGCCACACCCGCGCCGTTTTGGTGGCGATAAGGCTCTGGAAGTTGATGATGTTTAAAATCAGCCCCTCTACAATCTGCGCCTCAATCAAATTCGCATGAATCCGCACAATCGGTTCCTGCGGGAAGATAATCGAGCCTTCCTCGAACGCGTACATGTCGCCCGTGAAGCGAAAATCCTTCAGAAATTCCAAGAATCCTTCTTCAAAAATGTTCTGGCTTCTCAAATACGCGATGTCGTCCTCGCCGAACGTGAAGTCAGTAATCGCGTCAATCAGGTTCTCAAGACCCGCGAACACAGAAAATCCGCCGTTGAACGGCTGCCGTCTGAAAAACATGTCGAACACGACCGCATGGTTCATGTTGTTTTTCCAGTAGCCCTGAGCCATCGTCAGCTCGTAGAAGTCGGTGAAAAGCGCGTTGTTCGTAATCACGCTCTTTTGTGGTTCTGCCATAAAATGTACCTCTTGCAAATTGAAAGTTGAAAACGGAAAAGTGAAAGATGTGTTCTCCAGCGTTTACCGACTTCATAAGCGATAAAAACCGACATCACAGTATATTCTATATGATTTAGCGAGTTTCCTCAATATTTTGATTCGTCTGAATAAAATGATAAAAAGTGCCGATATTTACCCTAGCGTATGGACAAAAAATTGCTTGAAAAAATTGAACCGAAATTTGATTCTCTCACGGGGGTGTACGAACGCTTCGCCATAGAAGATTGTGCACGCCGTCTTATTCAGGAAAATCATCCATTTTCGCTCGTGCTGATTGACGGCGACAATTTCAAGAATGTGAATGACGGATTCGGACACAGCGTCGGTGACTTGGTCATCACGATTATCGCGCATAAAATAAAAGCCGCGCTTGAAGGCATTGGCTTTGTCGGTCGCTTCGGGGGTGACGAATTCATTCTTTTGATTCCTGATGTCGTTGAGTACGATGAAGTGTGGACTAGCTGCCGAAACATTCACGCACAGTTTGAGGAATTCACCGTTCCCGACTATCCTTCAATTTTTATCACGATTACGACGGGGCTTGCTCGCTTCCCCAAAGACGGCAACAGTTACGAAGAATTGTTTGAAAAAGCCGACAAAGCCTTGTATCGCGGAAAGCAAAAGGGGCGCAGTTGTTTTATCATCTACCTTGACGAAAAGCACAAGAATATAAAAATCCATTCGAGTGACGGACCGACGGCGAATTCCATGCAGCAGCACAACACGGTTTTCAATCTGCTTGCGAAAAATGACGATTTGCGCCAATCGATTCCCTATTTGCTCCAGTTCTTTACGACGACGCTCATGATTGACCATGTGGGCATTCAGGGCGAAAAGGAACTCCTGTTCTCCGAAGTGTATTCGCTTTCTCGGGGCAAGAAATTCTGGTACATTGACAATGCGCTTATTTCGCTCAATGTGAACCGCACGACCGAAATTTTCTACATGAATGAAACCCGCCAGCTTGTTTCCGTTCAGCAAAATACGCTTATCAAAAAATTGGAAGAGCAGCAGATTGTTTCAAGTTTTTATGCTGAAATTTCCTATGCGGGTACGCTTTATGGCTATTTGCGTGCGGATACTACGGCGACTTTCCGTATTTGGCAACATTCCGACATGGATTTGCTTCTCACTGCGGCGAAAGCAATTGGAATGGTGCTTCACTTTCAGAATAAGCGGCTCGAGGATTTATAAAAAAAACGCTCCCTTGCTCATTCTCCCGATTTTCGCTAAAATATCCGCATGAAAATCAATGGCTCTCAGATTGTAATCGAATGCCTTGTTGAGCAGGGCGTAGACACCGTTTTCGGCTATCCGGGCGGAAATATCCTTAACATTTACGACGCGTTATACAAAAACGCAGACCGAATCAATCATATTCTTACCGCGCACGAACAGGCGGCGGCACACGCGGCGGACGGCTATGCCCGCACCACAGGAAAAGTCGGCGTGTGCATGGCAACGAGCGGGCCAGGGGCAACGAATCTCGTTACAGGAATCGCGACCGCCTACATGGATAGCGTTCCCATTGTCGCAATCACCTGCAATGTAGGCACACCGCTTCTCGGAAAAGACACCTTCCAGGAAATCGACATCACGGGCGTTACGCTCCCTATCACCAAGCACAATTTCATCGTCAAAGATGTAAAAGACTTGGCAAAGACCTTCCGCGAAGCCTTCATCATCGCAAAATCAGGCAGACCTGGTCCCGTCCTCATCGACATTCCCAAAGATGTCACCGCAAAAGAATGTGAATTCGAGCCGCTCAAAAAGGGCGACGACGGGCTTACCGCGCTCGTTTCAGAAAACGCGAATTTCTCTCGCGTAGTAAAAGTTGCCGTTCCAAGCGATGAAGAAATCAAAAAAGCGGCGGAAATCATCAATAAGTCAGAGCGACCGATTATCTATGCGGGCGGCGGCGTAAAAATCTCAGGAGCCGAAAAAGAACTTCTTGAATTGGCAGAAAAAGCGAACATCCCCGTCGCAGAAAGCCTCATGGGGCGCGATGTGTTCCCTGCCTCGCACCCGCTCTGCACTTGGATGGTCGGAATGCACGGAACGAGAGCCAGTAACATGGCAGTCACCGAAAGCGATTTAGTCCTCGCGCTTGGCTCCAGGTTCAGCGACCGCGTTATCGGAAATCCAAAGACATTCGCTGAGCACGCGACGGTCTTCCACATCGACATTGACCCTGCCGAAATCAACAAGAATATTCCCGCGCAGGAGCAGCTTGTCGGCGATGTAAAGGCGGTTCTTTCGCGCTTGCTTCCGTTAATCGAGAAAAAAGACCACGCAGACTGGCTCAAAAAAATTGCCGAATGGAAAAAGGAAGTGCCCGCCTGCTATTCAGAAGTCAAAAAAGATTCAATCAATCCCAAATTCATGCTTGAGACCGTGCACAAGTACGCGGGTGACGACGCATACATCACCACTGAAGTCGGTCAGCACCAGATGTGGACGGCTCAGTTCTATCCGTTCGGAAAATCACGCCGTTTCGTCACTTCAGGCGGCTTGGGCACGATGGGCTACGGCACAGGCGCGGCAATGGGAATCCAAGTCGGTCAGCCGAACGCTCGCGTCGTTCATATCGCAGGTGACGGAAGTTTCCGCATGAACTGCAACGAACTGTGCACCATCGCCCGCTATAATCTTCCCATCGTCATCGTTTTGGTGAACAACGGCACGCTCGGAAATGTGCGCGTGTGGCAAAAACTCTTCTACGAAAAACGCTACAGCCACACCACGCTTGATTTCGGTCCTGATTGGGGAAAATTAGCGGACGCGTACGGGGTAGGCTACTACAAGGCAAGCAACAACGACGAATTCGACACCGAATTCAAGAAAGCCTTCGAGAGCCACAAGCCATGCATCGTTGACGCTCGCGTAGACATTGACGAAATGATTCTCCCGATGGCAATCCCCGGAAAGCCAATCGACGAGCAGATGATGAGCTGGGACAATTAACTGATTCTTCGGAGTTCCTAATTGAACGCTTTTGACGGATTACTTACGGCATGGAATTTCATTCGCCCTATCATTGATGTGGGCGTTATGACATTCCTGCTTTACAAGGCATATCAGATTATCGTTAAGACCAACGCAATGCAGATTATCAAGGCTGCGATTGTGGTCTCTCTCTTTTATGCCTTTGCATTCCTTCTCAATCTTTCCACGCTTCTTTGGATTTTGAACAAACTTGCTCCTGGATTTGCGATTGCATTTGCGATTATCTTCCAGCCAGAGCTTCGTAAGGTATTTTTGCGCATCGGGCAAAACGAATTCTTTACGTTCGGCAACCGCTCTCGCCACACTTATGTTGATACCGCTGTCGTTGCCGCTGAAACGCTGTCAAAATTAAAAAAAGGAATGTTGGTGGTGTTTACCCGTCACACGCGCTTGGACGACATCATTGAAACTGGTACAAAACTTAATGCCGATATTTCTTCGGCTCTTTTGGTCACTATTTTTGGGCACGAAACGCCACTTCATGACGCGGCTTGTATCGTTCAGAATGGAAAAATTCTTGCTGCAGGATGTTTTTTGCCGTTGAGCGAGCAATACGACATCAAAAAAACATTCGGTACGCGTCACCGAGCGGCACTCGGCCTTTGCGAAACCACAGATGCCGTTGTGCTCGTGGTCTCTGAGGAAAGCGGTGCCATTTCCCTTGCATACGATTCTAAACTTCATTATGACTTAAAACCTGCCCAAGTCACAAAGATGCTTGAAAATCTTTTGGAAATTTCTGCCGCACAACGCACAATAGAGGATACAATCGATGAAAGCAAAGCAAGTATTTGATAAAATTATCGAAAATTGGCAGGTCAAGGCTGTTTGTTTCGTCATTTCAATTTTTCTCTATGTCGTTTACCAAAATCAGAGCGTTGATAAAAAAGTGTTTTCCGTTCCGCTTGCGGTTGAGTCAAAAAATGGATTCGTGTCGGTTGAGCCTCATCCGCGCACGGTGGCTGTTTCTGCACGCGGTAAGGCGGAAGAACTGGCGCAGGTTCGTGAGTCTGATTTAAAGGCATATCTTGATTTAAGTTACATTTCTCATGACGGAAGCTATGATTTTCCCGTTCTTATTACGCTTTCTGATTCGGCAAGTGTATTGAATCCGCTTGAAATCCGTGTTACGCCAGAAATCGTTCACCTTAAAGTCGAAGAAGAAATCACAAGCTATGTGGACATCGTTCCGTTAATCAGCGGAAAGCCCGCCGAAGGCTATCTCTTTAAATCTGCAACCGTCAAACCTGAGCAGATTGCAATCACTGGTCCCAAAACAATGGTCGAAAACTGCAAGTCTTTGCAAACGCTCAATATCTCCATGTCGAACGCAAAAACGGCCTTTACCGCAAAAACAAAGGTCGAAAAAAAAGGACTGTTCATCAAGCATGACGACATCGAAGTTTCTGTTACGGTGGATTTGGAGCAGGAAATGGGAAGCAAACGCTTTACTAGAATCCCTGTCAACATCGTGAATGTCAATCCTGCTCTGGAAGTGCGTGCCTATACAACGGAAGTTGCCTTTACGCTTGAAGGAGCTATCGTCAATCTGGAAAAATTCACGCCGGATCCCACGCTTGTTACGGCGGATGCGTCTAAAATTCATGAGGCCGGCACTGTGTATCTCGATTTGGCATATTTGGTTCCGCGCTCATTCCGTCTTGTGGACGGCTACACAAAAACAATTCCTGTTACTTTTGCGAAAAAAGAAGTGACTGCAGAGCCTTCCGATATTTCTGAAAATATTCCAGAAGAAATCACTGAAGAGCCTGCTATCATCGAAGCAAGTGAAGCTGAGGCTACGGCAGAAAAGTCAGATTCTTCTGAGCAAAAAAAAGAAACCAAAAGGAAACGGGGCTGGTGGTGATTTTCGGAATTGGCTGTGACATTGCAAAGGTCTCTCGGTTTGAAAAATGGGTAAAAAATCCAGAATTGATTCACCGTTTTTTTAATGACTGCGAGATTATAACAACATCAGATGCGGTCGAAACCGAAAAAAAACTGCATTTTTTAAGCGAGCATTACGCTTCTCGATTTGCGGCAAAGGAAGCATTTGCAAAAGCTCTCGGAACAGGCTTTGTCGGCTTGGAACTGTGCGACTTCGGGCTTAAAAAAGACGAAAACGGCAGACCAGAATTCTCTTTTGGGGCAAAAACGGCCGAAATTATAAAAAAAATCTGTGGAAAAACCGCAAAAGTGTTCGTTTCCATTTCACATGAAAAAGAATTTGCGGTATCATATGTAGTGATAGAAACGGGGGTGTAACATGTATAAAAAATCGTCAAAAAAAGAAGAAGATTCTGATAAAAAGCCCAAACTTTCCTATTGGTCAAAGACAAAATGCGTCTGTCCTGTCTGCCAGCGTCCGTTTGAAAAGGAAGAAATGCTTACGGGCAGTGGACGAATGAATGCGGGTGATTTGACTGACGAACTTCATCGAAATTACATTCCTTCCGAAAAATACGGCGAAGTGTACCCGCTTATTTATGCCGTTGGTGCGTGTCCGCGCTGCCATCTCGCGCTCTTTTGGAAAGATTTTGAAGAAATCAAAGATGATAATTCAAT
>ERZ842401.4155-NODE-4155-length-17158-cov-12.247617_pt1 | contig 17158 bp, 18 predicted proteins | sample MGYA00521270_ERZ842401 | MGnify/ENA primary metagenome ERZ842401 (study PRJEB31892, sample SAMEA3878208) | bioreactor metagenome | biome: Moose rumen | place: Sweden | collected 2011-10 | study: EMG produced TPA metagenomics assembly of the PRJEB12797 data set...
ATGTAAAAGGTAATATAGCTGTTTGTGAATGTACCTGTGGTAATAAAAAAGAAATTGGTTTGTCTGCACTTCAACATTCAAAAACCTGCGGGAAATGTTATAACGGAATCCAGTATAAAGATTATGTCGGAAAAGTATATGGAAATTTAGTAATAAAAAATATTATTTCTTCTAAAGAGTTGGAGGATTATCATCAGAAAAGGCGTGGAATAATAGCTATTTGTTATTGTAATAATTGTAATAAAATAAATTACAAATTTCTTTCAGACCTTGTTATTGGTAAAAAAGTTTTATGTAATTTTTGCAGAGAAGGTGACCCAATTCTTAAAAATAGATGTACTTACGACTATAAAAACTTGAATAAATATATCGGTAAGGTTTTTGGTTTTGTTACAATTATTTCCTTAAAAAAAGGAAAAAGAGGTGGTGTAATTGCAAGTTGTAAATGTTCTTGCGGGAATGTTTGTGATTTCAGATTGGCTTATTTGCTAGATAAGAAAAGAGATAATTTTTGCGGATATTGTTATCATGGAGTGCCTTATGAAACTTTTATCGGAAAAACATACGGTTATCTTACTGTCAAAGATTTTTGTAAAAAAAATAACAAAGGTAGAATAAAATTTATTTGTGATTGTAAATGTGGAAAAAAAATGGAATTTATGAAATCAGTAATCTTAAGTCTGGGGTAACTGCTTCTTGCGGGTGTTTAAGAACAAAAATAACGGCATTAAAATATATTCCTTTCAACAAGCTGCATATAATATCGACTTCAACTAATAATGAAGGAGGTTTACGTTATATCTGCAAGTGCGACTGCGGTAACGAAATTGAAGTTCTGGAATCTGATTTGTTTACAGGTAAAGTTACTTGCTGCGAAAGTTGCAATTTTTAAAAATTAAATGTACACACAGGTTTCGCTTTCGTTTGTGTATAAACGCAAACAAACATTTGAAAAAAAAGAAGCTGCAAAAGTTCGTAAAGAACTTTATAAATATGTTTTTAATGAAAAAGAAAATCTTGTACTTATTAATCAGGAAAACAAAAATAAGTTTATGCTTGAAATTATTAAAAAATATAAACAAGAAAACATAAATCTAAGAAAAGTACTTGGGGCACAATATGAATAGAGAAGAGTATTCTGATTATATAGAAAAAAAATACGGACATCTTTTAATCCAGAATATTTATTCTGGAGAAATAAGTGGAAAGAAATCAAAAATAGCACTTTGTAAATGTGATTGTGGCAACGAAATTGAAGTTTTGGAATCTGATTTGTTTACAGGAAAAGTTATCTGTTGTGAAGATTGCCAAATGATTAACGAGGGGCGTAAAAAAGAAATTAGTCCTAAAAAAGTTATTTACAGTGATTCTCACGGTATTAATACAATGGATATTGAGATTTCAAAAGACCTTAATTTAATTAAAAAGGAATAAGAAATGACACATGAAGAATTATGTGAAGCAACGGCAAGAAAATATGTTCAAACCTTTGCTTTATGGGAAGTAAAAGGTAAATGGGAAAATCCCGATGTAATTACCTGGAATAGTTCCGGTAGAAGTACCATCTTTGAAATTAAAATGAGCCGTTCTGATTTCTTGGCTGATTTCAAGAAAAAGTGCAGACAGATAGACCACAAAAAGGCTGGTTGTAGATTTGCCTATGTTTGCTATGGAGATTTTATAAAGAAAGATGAAATACCAGAAGATTGGGGCTTATATTATTACATTAACGGAAAGTTTAAAGAAATTAAATATCCGTCAAATCATTTTGAAAATTGGGATAGACCAGATAGAGATTGGCAAGGAGAAATTATAATGCTGATAAATTACATTCTTTGCAATAAGTATTTTAATCAGCAGAAATATTGTTTTAACAAAAGATATAAGAAATATGAAAGATTATTAAAGGAATAAAATGATATCCACTAGATTTACAGATAAAGAAGTAGTTATTCTCATAGAGTTTCTTAATGATGAAATAGGCGAACTTAAAGACGGTGATACTCTTGAAGATTATTACGACAAAGCTGCTGATTTGTCTCAAGCAATTAGCCAGCTTCATTACAAAAATGAAATTGAACATCCAAGTATCTGTGAAAAAGTAAAGGCTGTAATGGAAAGAATTACAGAACAATAGATTGAAGGAGCAAATGTCAGCTTTGGAAGGAGAAATGAAGACCTTTCAAATACTGCATGGGAAAACAAACTAGTTCTTCTTTCTAATGTAAAAAGAGAGTGTGATGAAGCAGCAGAATATCTTGGAATACTTATTAAACTTGAGCAATGGGAGAAAGAATCTGAATAAATCATTTAAATTTTAAGTTTAATGACAAGTAATTTCACTTGGCTTAAACTGATTATAACATAAATCAAATTACTATAAGTGAGGAAATAATGGAAAACAAATATTATAATGATGATGATTTAGTCGCAAAATATTTTTTGGATTGTTTGTATGATAAACAATTTTTTAAATTAAATTTAATAAGATTTGATGAAGATATTGAATCTGTAAATAATGAAGATTGGAATTGTTTGTATTTTGATTTTAATTTTCTACATTTATGTTATGATGGCATATATCGCACTTATCAGGATATTTTACCTTTTGAAAATCTCCGCTCAGAATCTTATAGTTTAAAAAAGATTTTTGACTTACATAACCATTGTGAAATAGAACAGTATTTTACTTTATTATATTTTCCTAAATTATATAATGACAGTCAAATAAAAGTTCGGGATGTCAAATTAAATATCTCTTTTAAAATAAGTGATAACTATATTAATTCATTTAAGAATAAAAAGAAAATAGCTGAATTAGAGCATAAACAAGAACTATTAAGAGAATTTGTAATTGAAAATCCTCGGTACAGAGTGTTTGATGTTGATTGTATACCAGGTTCCATTTATGAAAAGGTTTTTGAAAATTTAAGAAAATTGGCAAATTTTTTATATTTTCGACAAAATAATATGACAATATATGAAAAGCTTTTGGAAGAACCTATTTTGGATTCTGAAGTAGATCATGAAGGTAATGTTATGAGGTCAACAGCAAAGTTGAAACGTTTGCATAGACAAACGTTAGATTATTTTAGAAATCCAGATTCTATTTTTCAAAATAATTTTTGGAACTAGTTAGTACACGCAGGTTTTGCTTCCGTTTGTGTATAATAACCATAAAAACGGAGTCGCAGGAGTAAGCTGACGATTGACCGAAGAAGGTCATCTGCTTATTAAATTAACGTCATATTGCTGGTTGTGCCGGACATTACCAGCGGCTTGAAATAATCCGGTTTTTATTGACATATAGCCTTTAGTTTATTATACTGTACTACAATCGTATTACTGTATATTTTGAGGTATATGTTATGAGTAATTTATTGCAGGTAAGGATTGATAATTCTGTCAGGACACAGGCTGAAGAAATATTTCATAATCTTGGATTAGATATGTCTTCTGCTGTAAGGTTATTTTTGAATAGAGTTATTTTGGAACAGGGGCTTCCTTTTAGAATGTCTTTGCCTTCAGATAAGGAAGAAGATTTTTTCAATCCTGTATCTTATCTTGAAACTCATTGAGGTTTTTATGGTATATGAACTTTGGCACAAAAATGTAAATGTACTCTCTGTTGAATATGAACCTGAAACAAATAAATTTGGAAAAGTTCTTTCAGTATATGACGAAAAACATATTCCTGTTGGTATTCAGAATATTCCGAATCATACTCTTTCTCAGGGATTACAATTCTGGTGGCAAAGCAGACTTATACCGAAAAACCGTTCAAACTTTAAAATAAACAATCCTGACATTGAACTTCTTTTGACAGGCTCAAATGGATTTAATTTAAGCGACCAGTATTGGATTAAAAATGAAAAATCCGATATGACGTGGGAAAAAGGAAACTTTTTTACAAATCCTTTTAATGAAGATATTGGTGAATATATAACAGGTACAAGACAAGGACATTACAATCTTCAGAACATGACATCACACAGTCCTGATTTATTTTCAAATGGGCAACAGGATAAAAGGTGGGTAATAGAAAAAGGAACAAGATTTCTTGTAAAGTATGGTCGTCCACCATATTATGAACAGCCTTTTAATGAGATGCTTGCAACAGAGATTTGCCGCAGACTTGGTATTCCACATGTACAGTATAGTTTACTTGTAAAGGGAAAAACTGAACCTTTGATTTACTCTATGTGTCCTTGCTTTGTAAATACTGATACAGAATTTGTTCCAGCTGGATTCATTCAGTATATAAATGCAAAAGAAAAACAGACTTCAAATTACAATCATCTGTTGGAATGTTGTAAGAAAAGCAAGTTTCGAGACATAGGTGAAATAGAAAAATCTTTTATGCAGATGAATTTGATTGATTATATTACTGCAAATACTGACAGGCATTATGGTAATTTTGGTTTTTTACGTAATGCTGAAACATTAGAATGGATTGGACCAGCACCTAATTTTGATACAGGGAATGCAATGTTTTATGAATATCCTACTTCTGATTTACGTAGAAGTTCATCTTTAATGGATAATGTTATAAGCAGAAGTTTTGCTGCAAGTCAGAAAAAACAGGCAGAAAAGTTTTCTGATAAAATTGCATTACTTGATTTTGATTTTAAGAAACTTGAAGGCATCAAGGATTATTATGAAGTTCTGCTCTCAAGAAATCCTAAAGAAGATGCAGAACGGATTCGTCTTCTAAGTAATATGCTTTTAAAAAGGATAGAGAATTTTAAAGATATTGTTTATTCAAGAAATTCGGTAAGTAAAGATTTTATCTGTATTTTAAGTAACGATACTTCTAATCTTCGTGTAATGGATAAAATCAAAATTGCCAGAAAACAGATATATGAAAATGACAATAATAAAGGAATCCTTGTGGATAAATATTTGCAAAGCATTAAAACAAAAAGCGTTGAAGAATTTGAAAAAGTAGTTCAAAAAGAAATAAACAAAGTTCTGAATAAGCAAAAAAGAATACTAAATAATAATAAATCTATTTCTGCCAATTCAGGACTTGGAATGTAATTTATGCATAAAGACGAAATAACTGGTGAAGAAGTCATTGATTATGACTTTCTTGGAAAAAAACTATATCCTCCGAAAAAACTTAAAATGACAGATGCAGGAAAAGAGATTGCCGCTTTTTTCCGTGAACTCGACAGATTTTATTATCCTTCTAAAAAAATTACCGATAATTCTACTACATCGTTTTTTCGTAGTCATGCTGCTCAAAAGCAGCCGTGTACAGTGAAGATGTATTATACAGAAACTAAAGCAAAGCATATTGAATTTCTTCGTAATTACATGCCGCAAAAAAATAAGAAACAGGTAATTGAAAAACCTGATCTGTTTAATAATGAATATGATGTAGTTCCTGAAAATGTAATCTTAAAATATGAAAGTGAAGCTGATGATTTGGGTTTTAAGTTTATCTTAAGTCCAGAAAGTCAGAATGTAGATATGAAAGTCCTTGTAAGGCAGTTTGTTAAAAATCTTGAAACAGTTACAGGACACAAATTTTCATGGATGGCCGTAACTCATACAGATACTGACCATATTCATTCTCATTTACTTATTAATGGTATTGATAAGAAAAGTAAAGAAAAATTCCGTTTTGACAGGGCAATTGTTAAAAATGTTGCCAGAGGTCTTGCAATGGATATCTGTACAAGTCTTGTAGGGCAGAGGAGTCGAGAAGCAATTGAAGCTTCAAGAAATAATCTTCCATATCTTAAAAGATGGACAAAGATTGACGAACATATTGAAAATTATTATGGATATACTCTGTTCCCGGTTCCAAAGATTGTCGGAGATGCAGAATATTCTGCATCTAAACAGACTGTAGATAATACTGAAATTCTTAGGCTCAATACTCTTGTACAGATGGGACTTGCTATCTGTTATTCAAAAGAGCGACCGCCTCTTTATTATCTTGAAAAAGGATGGAAAGATAAACTTAAGGCAATAGGAAGATACAATACATATCTTGATGCAAGAAGCAAACTTAAGCTTGTTTCACCTTATAATCTGGAATTATATTCAGGAGAAACTGGTGAAATAAATGGTATAGTTACTAAAATATACAACATGAATGATGAAGATGTCTGGAATAATGCTGTAGTCATTGAGAACAGAAAAGAAAACAAGGCTTGGTATATTCCTACAAGAATTAAGCTTAAAGATGAAGATATTGGTAAGTTTATTTCTGTAAAAGCTGAGAAAAACCAGAAAGGTAAGCTCCGTCCTCTTATAACTATACATTCATAATACTTTGAAAGTGTAAAATACAATAGTAATTGACACAAAGCTAAAAGTTATAATATAATTGTCATAAGCGCTAAATATAAAAAACTATTTTTTTTTATAAAAGGCGCTTAATGGCTAAAAATGAATTTTTAAGGGAAGACCCCAAAAAATCTTCCAGAAAACTTATTTATGACCTCACAAACTTAATTATTCCGGTCCTCATTCTTATAATCGGTATTTTTCTCTCTACACAGAAGTTTGCAGAAATGATTGGATATAATCCACGCTATTGTGAAACCCCTATCTATATCTTAAAACATAACATTGGAAAATATCCTGCTGGTTATCCGATTTTTAATCCGATTGTAATTCTTATTACAATGTTTACAAATCCTTTTGACCATCTTGTACAGGATGCAATAGGACAGGCTGCTATTCCTGGAACTATATGTGCAGTAATTGCTGTATTTACATGGCTTACAATTTCAATTATCAGAAGCCGTGGATTTAATAAAAATGAACATCTTTATGGAACTGCCCGCTGGGCTACTAAAAAAGACCTTAAAAAGTTTGGCCTGTGTGAAAACCACGGTGTAGTTCTTGCTCAGCAGTATGACGCACAGACTGAAGCAATTATCAATAAAAAAGGTAATTTCGGCTTAAAAATGATAAAGCCTTCAAAGCTTATTTGTCATGCAGGAACCAGCCATACTTTGGTAATTGCTCCAACACGTTCGGGAAAAGGTGTAGGTACAGTTGTTCCGACACTTTGTTCTTATGGTATTCCAGATAAAAATGGCAAAAATGCTGCTTCGGTAATAGTTTTTGACCCAAAGGGTGAATTATATAATATGACTGCCGGTTTTAGACAGAAGTTCAGTCGGGTCATTAAGTTTTCACCTGTTCAAATGGAAACTGCCTGTTTTAATCCTCTGGAAGAAGTTGAACTTGATGAAAATGCTTTCCGTGACATCGGTACAATTCTTACAAATATTTTCCAGAAAGGTGAAAAGGGAGGAGATTCAAACTCAGACTTCTTTGATAATAACGCACGTGACCTTTTAACAGGTGTTATTTTCCATGTTCTTTCTGCTGTAAATGAAAGCGGACGGCCTTTGTATAAAAAAGAAGACCAGTGTATTGCAGGTGTTCTTCGTATCTTTGCAAGAGCATCTTCAGGAACAGACGAAGAAGGCAATCCGCTTCCAGCAGGTGAAGCTTTGCTTGATGAAATGATTAATTCAAAACACATCGATAAAAACGGTGAAGTTTCTGATTATATTCATGGCATTGTTCTGGATGTTGCTATGTCTGCAAAACAACAGCATGAAAAAGTTAGATCTGACATCATGCAGACGGTTCAGTCAAAACTTAATCTTTTCCGTGACCCGTTTATTCGTCATGTTACAAGTCATTCAGACTTCAAGCTTTCAGACTTCTACGAGTCAAAAGAACCAATTTCATTATACCTTACACTTCCATTCGGCGATGTTGACCGTATTATGCCTGTTTTCCAGCTTATCATTGACTTTATTGTACGCCGCTTCTCTTCTGGGGAATTAAGGGCAGGTGAAAAAGAAAAAGTATTAAAGAATCCGATTCTTTTCATGATTGACGAATTTCCTGTCCTAGGAAACATGAAATTTTTGGCTACCTCGTTAGGAATATTGGCGGGTTATGGCCTTCGGTTCTATCTTGTAGTTCAGGCATACCAGCAGCTTGTTAAAATTTACGGACAGGAAAATACTTTTATCGATAACTGCCGTTACATTCTTATTTATGCTCCAAACAATCCGCAGGATGCAGAAAAGTTTTCAAAGATGATTGGTAAAAAATCTGTAGCAAAAGAAAATCTTTCTGTTTCTGGAAGCCGCTATGCTGTTGCCTTAAATAACTTGAATACTTCAAGTCAGGAAATTGCCGTTGATCTTATAAATCCAGATGAGCTTATGAAAATGCCTTATGAAGACTGCATTATTTTAGGTCACAATATGCCGCCTTATATGGGTAAGAAAAACATCTTCTATGCTGATGAAAGATTCAGCTGGAAAGTTTTCAACGAAAATGTTGATACAGGAAAAGTTGAAACCGGTTTTGCAGCTCCTTATAAACAGAAAGAAATTGATGATGAAGTTTATATGCTTCCTTCCCAGGTTAAAAAGCGTGAATCAGCCGATGTGGAAGAAAAGAAAGAAGCGGTTTATGTAGAAAATGAAAAGATTCAAAATGAGAATGAAGGATTTAATCCTATAGATTTCCTTGAAAACTATCATGCTGATGAAAACGGAGAAGTTGAAGAGTGGGATGCACCATTCAATATTGAACTTGATGATGGTGAACCTCCTCCAAAACCTGCGGAATACAATCTTGATGATTTTGACAATGAAGGCGATGTGATTTATTCATAGAGTGTAAATAAAAATACTTAATGATTATAAGGAGTTTATTTTGAAAGAAGACTGTATACAGAAAAATATGAGGATTAAAAAACTTGTTGCTGAGCATTTAAAAGAACTTTCTGAAGAAGAAAACTGTTCTGAAACTCAGATTGTTGAAAATGCCCTGAATCTCTATTACTCAAAGGAGATTCTTCCTGAACATATTGTTTTGGGCCGTATTACTCAGATGGAAAGCCAGCTTACTGCAATAGACAGAAAGCTTGAGACTTTTGCAGGAGTCTTTTATTTAGTTATGCCTGTTATATTCGGTTGTATTCCAGAACTTCCAAAGACTGAAGTTGACAAAAATGGCAGAAAATATAGTCCTGCTATTGATAAAGGTAATGATATTTTTACAAAGATTCTTAAAAACTACAGAGTTCAGATGAAAACCCATAAGATTTCTTTTATGCAGAATGTATGGGCCGATATGCAGGAAAATCTTGATATGACAAATATTAACGCTGCAAGCGAAGGATTATATGAACGAGCAACAGGCAATTAATGCAAGGGAAGAAAAGGCAAGACGTGTCTATGCTAACTTCCTTGAAGACTTGGGTATCGTTAAAAAGTATTTTGAAGACCCAAGTATAACTGACATAAAGATTATTGGAACAGGAGAAATAATAGTTGAAAAATTTGTTGTAGGAAAGATTTTTACAGGGGAATTTTTAACTCCGGCACAAGTTAAGGGAATTATTATTTCAGCTTCTGACCTTCTTGAACAGAAAATTGATTTTTCTACAGGACTTCCGAAGCTTGAATGTGTACTTCCGAAACCATATAACCTGCGTTTTACTGGAATTCTGCCTCCGGCTGTACCTAATGCAGAAATTGCAATGAGGCGGCCTGCGGCAAAGATTTTTACGCTTGAAGAGTATGTGGCAAACGGTCAGCTTCAAAAAGATGAATATGACCTTATCTGTCAGTACATAAAAGAAAGAAAAAACATATTAGTAGGAGGAAGTACAGGAAGCGGAAAGACTACTTTTACAAATGCCGTCTTAAGAAAAATGACGGAATATACACCAAATGATGCGTTCTACATTGTAGAGGATGTTCCCGAACTTCAGTGTCCGGCACATGATACGACTTTTATTGCCGTAAACAGAAAATGTGCAGCAGAAGCCGTAAGAACAGCCTTAAGATGGACACCAAATAGAATTATCTTTGGTGAAGTGCGTTATGGGGAGGTTGCGGATGAATTAATAAAGTCGTGGAACACCGGTCACACTGGAAATGTGACTACAATCCATGCAGATACGGCAAGCAGTATGCTTATCAGAATGCAGGACATTCTTGCAGAAGTAATTACTGGCGTTTTGCCGGATTTAACTCAGGTTATACATCTTTGTGTTCATCTGAAAAAAAGACCTGGCAAAAGCCCTATTGTTGATGAGGTTATGCCGATTAAAGCCGGAACAAAGAGTTTTATCAACATGCTCCGGGATAATAATCTTGCATAAGTTTTTTTTATGGTAAAAGTGTAAATAACATTAGTTGTTTACAGAGAATAAAATTACAGAAGGAGACCTTTTATGGTATTTAAAATTATGAATAACCACAAAAAAGTTTTTTTGATGGCTTTTTTTGCTTGTGTTATGTGTTCGTTTACATTCGCAGATGCTGCGAGTGATATGAGTTCATCAGTAAACAGAATTGTAGACTTCTTTTCAAGTGGATGGGTAAAGGGAATTGCCTGCATCATGCTTATTGGAGAATGTCTTGGACTTCTTTTTGCAGGTGGTCAGAATCCGCAGATTTTCAAGAAGTTTCTTCCGTTTATCATCGGTACAGTTCTTTTCATGTGTGCCGGAAAAATTATCACCCTTGTATTTGGAAACTTTGGTGATTCACAGTTCTCTGAAGACCTTTCAAAGACAAGTCTGCTTCTTCCAGAAGATATTAATAAAGAGAAAACTGATGTTAATACTTTTGGAAATGTTGAATTTAAACTTTCATAAAATGTTTTTTTCTACGGTCTGTATTTCTAATAGCCTTGTTTTATCAGACCGGAGAAGTTTAAGAGGTAATTATGAGTCTTACAGATTTTTCCATGCCTGTTCATAAAAGTTTTCAGCAGGCTGACCTTTTGCTTGGTGTTCCAAAAACAATTTTCCTCATTCTTTTTATGATTCTGGTTCTTGTTTCGTATCTTTTTGGAATTGTACTTGGTCTGATTGTTACGGTGTTGTTTTATATTCCATGTTTTATTCTGACTAAGCATGATCCGCACATGCTTACTGTGGCTCTTAATTCTTTAATTGAACCTGACAGACTGGAGGGCTAAATGCTTGGGGTAGATTTTCTAGGAAGTAAATTTAAACTTTCTTATAAGCATAAAATGGATAAACTCTGCTATTATCTTCCTTACAACTTTTTAATTGGTGAGAAAGAAGAGGGCATTGTATATTTAAAGCCCGGAGCTTTAATGAGAACTTATCAGTTTACTTGTCCTGACCTCGGAAGCTCCAGCGCAGAAAGCATTAATGCTATTTCTAATTATTTTAACTCTGCCATAAAAAGACTTGGAGATGGCTGGAGCTGTCATTTTGAATCAAGAAGACAAAAAACAACACAATACCCTGGAACATCATGGAACAATCAGCTTGGCTTTCTGATTGATTCAAGACGTAAAGATTTGTTCCAGAACAAGAATACTCATTACAAAAACTATTATTTTTTAACTCTGACATATCAGGTAAAAAGTGACCTTACTTCTAAAGGTTCTAGCCTTTTATATAAAGCTGATAATTCTGAAGGACAGGATTATTACAACAAAATGAATGTAGGAAAAGAAATTCAGTATTTCCGTGACAGAACTGAAGAAATCATTTCATACATTAAATCAAGAATAGATATTTTTCCTTTGGATAATAACGGAGTAGTTTCTTATATAGCAACTTCATTAAGTACTTCTTGGAAGAAACATATTGCTCCTACAACTCCAGTATTTTTCGATTCATTTATTACAAGTGAAGACATTGAAACCGGAACCTGTATGAAAGTTGGAAATTACTACTGTCCGATTGTTGCTGTACGTGATTTTCCATCAGAAACATATCCTGCAATCTTTGACCTTCTGAATAAAGCAGATGTAGATTACCGGTGGACTACCAGATGGATTGGCATGGATAAAGTCAGAGCCGCAAAGCTCATTGAAAAATATCAGAAACGTTTCAATAACAGTCGTAAAAGTTGGGGGCAGGTTTTTGTAGAAGCTGCCGGAAACGTATCTACAGACCGTGTAGACCCTGCTGCAATTGCGTTTGAGGAAGATACAAATGAAGCAAAAGTAAATCTTTCTAAAGATATTGTTTCATTCGGTTACTATACTTCATGTGTAGAAGTATGGGATGAAAATTATGATGCTGCTATGGATAAGGCAACTTATATTGCAGGTCTTATAAACTCTGTCGGCTTTGGAGCTAAAGTTGAAACTTCAAACAGCTTTCAGGCATGGCTTGGTATGCTTCCTGGAAATAACTATTCTGATGTTCATAAGACAATCCTTTCTTCTTCTAACATCTCTCATATCATTCCTTTGTCTTCGCTCTGGACCGGTGATGTATTTAATCGTTGGACAAGCGAACATCTTGGGTGTTCTGTTCCGCTTCTTGTCGGTTCATCTTCACGTTGCCCGTTCTTTTTGAATATGAATGTGGGAGACCTTTTTCATGCCTTTATTTTCGGTCCTTCAGGAGCCGGAAAATCTACTTTCCTTTGTCTTTTGGAAAGTCAGTGGCTTAAATATCCAAATGCTCAGGTAATTGTTCTTGATAAAGATAAGACTGCCCGTGGAGTCTGTATTGCATCCGGTGGCAGCTATGTAGAACCTGGAGCTGATGCTTTTGCATTCCAGCCTCTCAAAGACCTTGAGACAGAATCTGATTTAACCTGGGCATGTGAATTTATTGAGCTTTGTCTTACGGAACAGCATATTGTCTGCAATGCAGAAAAAAGTGAAGCAATAAGAGCAGCTTTGATTCAGCTTCGTGATACTAAAGTTCCTGAACGCCGTGATATTACTTCTTTTCAACAGTATGTACTTGATGATGAAATTAAAATAGGAATCCAGCCTTATACCCTGGACGGTCAGTACGGTTCTATTTTTGATGCTCACGACACTCATCTTGATATGTCTAATTTCATCATGATTGAAATGGGAATCCTTATGCGTATGGGTGCTGCATGTATTACACCGGCACTGATGTTTCTTTTTAAATTCATTGAGTCTCGTTTTGCAAAGGAAAACGATGATAAAGGGCATCCGACCTTGCTTGTTATGGATGAAGCATGGGTATTCCTTGATAATCCGTATTTTGCAAAACGCATTGATGACTGGCTTCGTACTCTACGAAAGAAGCATGTCGCTGTAGTTTTTGCAACACAGGATGTTCCTTCTGTAGCAAAGTCATCTATTTCTACAACAATTCTTTCTCAGTGTCAGACTCGTTTTTATCTTGCAGATCCGAATGCTGCAAGTGATATGCTTTCACAGTATTACAGAACCTTTGGTCTTACTGATTCAGAGATTGCAGCTCTTGCTTCTGCAAGAATGAAAAGAGACTATTTTTATAAATCTCCAAACGGCGCACGTCTTTTCCAGTTAGAACTTGATGACTTTCAGCTTGCTTTGATTGCACCGCCAAAATCAGTTCTTGATGAAATGGAAAAACAATACGGCCGTAACAGCGGAAAGGAACTTGCCGCACAGATTCTTCTTGCTCAGGGATTTAATCCTGGTATTTATCTTAAGGATTTCAGAGGGTAGGGAAGTATGGAATTTTTATTAGTAGATATGAACGTTAAAAGTATATTTTATTGGAGGAATAAAAAATGAAAAAAATCAAAGCTTTAATTCTGGCTCTGGCAATTAGTTTTGCCGGAACATCGGTATTTGCACAGGGTTATCCTGTAATTGACGTTGCAAACCTTATGGAGTCAATTGAGTCTGTTTATCAGTATTATCAGCAGATTCAGCAGACTATTGAACAGGTACAGAACACCTATAAACAGATTGAACAGGCTGCCCAGCAGATGGCATCCATGAACTGGGATGACCTTAAAAATCTTGGTGATAACTTCAGCGGAATGGGAGATAATCCTTTTGAAGTTATTACAGGTGTACGTAACTCTGCCCAGGATATTACGAAAGCAGTAAACAAGAATATGAACAAAATAAATGACTTTCAGGATTCGCTTACCAAAAAGTCTATTTCGTTTGGCGGGCAGCAGGTTTCTATGGCTGACCTTTGCGGTGCCGGAGACCCTGGAGACAACATTTTTGGGTTTGTGAAAAACGCTTGGGATTATACAACTGACACAGAAGACGGAGCTTTTTCTGATGCAGTAAAGGCATATACTGGAAAACTTTCTTACAGGCAGAAACAGGCAATTATGCGCAAATACGGAATGTCTCCTAAAAATTATGCAACGCTGGAGCTTGCAAACCATGAACTTTCTGAACTCATGAAGTCTTCTAACCTGAAAGGTACAATTGAATATCAGACGCAGATCTTAACTGAAGCAGAAAATGATGCAAATGCTATTCAGAAGCTTGCCCGTGAAATGCCGGACGGTTCTATTTTCGCTGCAACTCAGCTTGCTAATTCAGGAATTGCAACTACAATCCGTTCCCTTGGAAAGCTTGAACAGAGTCTTGCAAGCGGTTTTGGAACTATAAGCCAGTATTTTTCTAGTCAGAAGACAAAAGAAGCTATGCAACAGCAGGAAAGTTACACAAGAGAAACTGCTATTGAAGAAACAATGACATCTTCTGCTTTTGCAAATGAAGATGATTAATAAGGGAGGAAGTAAAAATAAATGCTTACTGTACTAACAATTGCTGCTGTAGCATCACTGGTAATATCTGTTGCTGGTGTAGCCTTGAAAGCATCTGCTGCAAATGAATTGGTAGGTGCCTTAAATACTGCCTTAGATATTAATAATATGGAAGGGCTAAAACTGTTTGATACGCCTTATATGAACATAACAAGTAATGCTTTGGCTATGATTGTAAACTTCATGCAATATTCAGGATTGCTTGTTTCTGTCTGTGCTTTTATAGCATTGATTTGGAATGCCTTTCAAATGTGGTGTTCAACATTAGAATTCAAAAAGTTTTATGCTGATGCTGTTTATAAATGTTTAGTAGTTATGATTCTTATGAATGTTTACCCCACTGTGATTACAAAGACTTATAATTTCGCAACAGAACTTGGTGTTGAGGCAAGCGGTGGTGAAAAAACTGTAATTACTGCGTTTTCTGGACTTGCTAAACAAACTAAAAAGATTTGGAATGCAGGAACAGCTTCGATGATTGAACAATTACAGAATGGAGTCGGCGAAGATGGAAAAATGGTTGTTGATCAAAACCTTATAAAAACTTTTACTGAATATGGGATGACAGAAGAAGAAGCTCTTGCATGGGCGAGGGAAAAAGGAATTGAAGTTACAACAGGCAAAGTAAAGGGAAGTCAGAAAAAAGCACAAAAAAATGCAATTAAAGCTTTTAAGAATGATACAGAACGGCAAAAATACATGAAGCAGTCTATGGCTATAATTCATGCCATGTCACAAGTGCTTACAGGAACAAGTGATTCAGCAATGGCAGATGGAACGATTTCTGCAACTGAGATTTTAAGAATGGGTGATGAAACTTTAGATAATGTCTTTTATAATCCTTATATAAAAGGAACAAAGAGACTTTCTTTTAGTGCCATGATGAAAACAGCTGTTATTATCTCAGAATGTGCTTCAGCTGGTGCTATGTCGGCACTGGAAGAAACTGATTCTTCAAAACAAAGTTCATGGGAAGATTTAGCAAAATCCAAAAAGCCACATTTACTTTTTACATTTGTTGGAAAAATGCTTATAAATACTTTTGTATATAAAATACTTATGCTCATTGCAGTTGCCTACTGTATGATTGAATATATTGTTACTTTAATTGAATATCTCATTGTAGCAGCTGTTTCAGCCTTGCTTATCCCATTCTTCTTTATTGATGCTACAAAACAGTTTGCTATGAATATTCTAAAATCAGTATTTTCATATTTTATAAAAATACTTGTAACTACAATGATGATTTTTTTTGTAGTATCGATGTACATTGATTTAGGTTCTTTGATTCTTGCTCGCAAGGACTTGGATTCAATTATGTCTTTGTTGGTTTATGCCTGTATTACGATGCTCGGAATGGTTCTTGTTAAGAATTCAGGCAAGATTGCAGGAGCTGTAATAAGTGGTAATCCTTCTATGGGATTAGGAGATGTTGTAAATCAGGCAAGGGGAATGAGCCATGCCATGCACGCTGCTTCACACGAAATGAAGCAGTTTGGAGAACAATTGAAAAGAACTGGAGCAGCAGTTAAAAATGTTGCACATGAAGGTGCAATTGATTCGGCTGCAAAAGGTTCAATTTTAGATGGCAAGGAAGTTGCAGGACGTTCTCATGCTGCTGAATTACAGGCCCAGAGAAGCGGTGTTAATTTTGACCACTGGAATTCAGATAGCGGTAGGGCTGAGCTTTCTGATTTGCAGAGCAGATGGAAATCTAATCCGCAGTCGCTTAGTGATAATGAAAAGGCAAGAATGGTACAGGGAGAACAAGCGATGGATTTAACAGATGACAGAATTGCTGCCAGGGCAGATAAAGTTGCAAGAGATTATGCTAAGCAGGCTAGAAAACAGTTTGCTCATGACCGTATGTATAATGCTCTTACTGGTATGGATGCTTATGCTGACCAGAATTCAATTGTAAAGCTTGGACAACAAGTAAGAGATAAAGACGGCCATTGGCATGCTGCTAATTGGGATGATGTTCAAAATGCAGGTAAGAATGGAGGCGGTGCTTTCGGAAGAAACGCAGCCAAAAGTAACAATAACCCTAAACTCGAGGAGTCAGTAAAACTTAACAGTCTTGGTACTCCTCTTGATGAACCGGAGGTAGGTAGATAACAGTAAAGGCCACCGTTTTTGGTGGCCTTTACTGTTATCTGGTATAACCATAATCTGGTCCTGTCTGTCTCTTTGTTTGTTGTTTTGGGCGTTTTAATAATACATCACTTCCACTATTATTTGAAGATACTCCACAAGCTTCCCATCCCTGCTCTCCAAGTTCATTTAATGTTTCATTTCCTTGTTTTTCCCATCTATATTCCCACTGAGTTACCTGATTGTTATTATCCATTCTGTTTCCTCCGCTAAATGATTGTAGTTTTGCAGTAAGCTCTGCAACTTTTGATTTCGCTTCATCGCAATTACTAATTGTAATTACACTTTAGATTATATGACAAGTGGTGGAGTTTGTAAAGGGGGAGGAATACAACCGTTTCTTTTGTTATGTCTTTCTGTTGCTACACTGTCAATTCTATCATAACACTATAATCTTGACAATATTACTATTTTATTTTACACTATCTTAAATTACACTTTTTTTTTAAGGTGGTATATGG